>Ga0180221_1000325_pt1 | contig 47756 bp, 45 predicted proteins | sample eDN5th37CKraftMG_FD_151339 | JGI IMG/M metagenome (GOLD analysis project Ga0180221, IMG submission 151339) | Enriched Miracle-Growth compost microbial communities from Emeryville, California, USA - eDNA 5th pass 37_C Kraft MG (version 2) (version 2) ...
CGTTGCCGGTGCCGAGGAAGACGCCGCCGTTGCCCGAGCCCGCGCCCGCGCCGTCGAAGAAATTATTGCGCAGCTCGGCGTTGGCGGTGCTGCCCGCGCCTAGTCCGACAAATCCGTTGTTACTGCCGGCGCTGGCGCCGTAGATCGTGTTGTTGGATAGGTTTGCCGTCGCGGTACCGGCGCCGCCGAAGATGCTGCCGTTGCCATTGAGCGCGCTAGCGCCTTCGACGTAGTTATTACGCAGCGTGGCTGTCGCGTCGCCGGCTCCGACCGCGATGCGTCCGTTGTTGGTGCCCGCACTGTCGCCAATAAACGTGTTGTCGGTCAACGTCGCGTCGGCGGTACCAGTTGTCGTGTAGCCGTTTCCGCTACCCGCACCAGTGCCGGTGATAAAGTTGCCGATCACGACGGCGTTGCCATTCCCGACGGCCAGCGAACGGCCGTTATCGCTGCCGGCGTCGTTGCCGAAGATGGTGTTCCCGATAACCTGCGCATTGCCGTTGCCGAAACCCGCCGCGCCATTGGCACGGCCGCTGTTGTTACCCGTGATGACGTTATTGGAGACCACCGCAGAGCCGGATCCCGTGCCAGTTCCGTTACTGCTGGCCGAATTGCCGCCGTTGATGATGTTGTTGGCGAGCAAGGCGCTGCCGGTGGTCCCGCCAGTTCCATTGCTGCTTCCTGAGCTGCCGCCGTTGATGATGTTGTTCGTTAGCGTCGCGCTGCCGCCGCCCGCAACTCCGGTGCCGTTGGAGCTGCCAGACGAGCTGCCGGTGATGACGTTGTTGAGGAGAGTGGCACTACCCGTTCCGCCACCAGTTCCGTTGCCATTGAGTGAGCTTGTGCCACCGCTGACCGCATTGCCCTGGATGTTTGCAAATCCCGTAGAGCTCATCCCGATACTGGCGGCCGAACCGTTGCCGCTCGCGTTGTTTGCCCCGTTGACAACGTTATCGACGATGATACCGGTCGCGCTCGCACTACCAATGGCGACCGCATTCCCGTTTCCGCTCACCGCATTTGACCCGGTGATCGAATTGTTCGTGCATAGGATCGCGGAGGACGTACCGAACGCAAGGGCACTTGCATTGTTTGTACCCGCGCCGCCGCCGCTGATGATGTTGGGGCCGTTCGGAAATGAGCCCGTGGTGCAATTGGCGGCCATGGCGTCGTCAGGTGCTGCCAGCCACAACATCGACGCGAGGGCGATGACGCTGACCGTAGAAAATAGCTTCGTTTTGGCATGCGGCATCCCGCCAAGAGCAGCGTGCATCGAAACCGTCCCCTGATCTGAAAAAGGCTGGCAAATGCACGCTTGCCGACTATCGCGCCCGCCGAAAGCCCAGTGCCGAAGCGAAACACTCGCGTTCAGGCCGATATCGAGAACTCGCCCGTATTTGTTCGCAACCGAACAAATCCTCGAAACTCGAGATCCTGGCCATTCCAGCTATAAAACCGCTGCGACGATATTCGCGCGTCAATTATTCGTGCAACATCCCGGCGAAGCAGAAGAAACTGCGAAAAAGAAAACGTAGATTTTACGCCACAGCGCGACTCCAACCCTTCTCCTCGCAATCCTTTGGTTTTGCTGACTTCTTTTAAACAGCGACTGAGCGCGCAATGGTTTTATCGCGCGCCCGGCGCCCTCGTCTCACCAACAATCGAATGTACCTAAGCGAACGAATAAACACCGGTAATTGGTACGAAATCGTACCTATATGGATAGAGGAATAGGTATCTCCAAAAATTCGTCCGAATCAGGCCTGCAACGTGCGGCACAAGCAGACCGCTTTCGGAAGGGTGCAGGCCAAACCCTGCCGCAAGCGCCATTCGGATGAAACGCCGCAATGCATCGGCGTTCATGGAGATCGCCGGCGACAACTGGCCCGGCCGAAACCTTCGAACTGGCCCTTCTCACTGGGGCATGCGCATTTTATCGCCTGCCGTGCACACAGTTGCCTCGTGGCCGCGCCCCACGCGGGGCCGACAGCGCATTCGATCCGGCATCGGCAGATCCGCGGGCGTGGCTCGCCTGGCCGTGTCCGACGCCTATCTCTCCTGGAGAGGAGTATCCCATGTCGAAGGTGCGGCTCCATGTCCTCCGCATCTGAACCACAAACGGGCGTCGGCTCGGTCGCCGCGAACCTCGCGAGCATACGTGCGCGCATCGCCCGCGCCGCGATGCAATCGGGACGGGACGCGGACGCCGTGCGTCTACTCCTCGCCACCAAGACCCAATCGCCCGAGCAAATTCTCGAAGCGCTTGCGGCGGGGCAATACGACCTGGGTGAAAACCGCGTGCAGGAGGGCCAGGCGAAGGCCGGAGCGCTCGCCGGTCACGGCATCCGCTGGAGCATGATCGGTCACCTGCAGACAAACAAGGTGAAGGATGTGCTGCGCTTCGCGGACGAGGTGCAGTCGCTCGACCGTCTGCCGCTGGCGGCGACACTCGACCGCCATTTGCAGCGGCTCGGACGCGGCATCGATGTGCTCGTGCAGGTGAACACTTCCGGCGAGGCGACGAAGTATGGATTGCCGCCCGATGACGTCCCGGGTTTTCTCCGTGGGCTCGCGGCGTTCCCGTCACTCAAGGTGCGCGGCTTCATGACCCTTGCACGCTTCACATCCGACACGGAAGAGGTTCGGCGCTGCTTCCGCGTGCTGCGCCGGATACGGGATGCGGCGCCAGTCGCTGCGGAGCTTCCGGAGCTTTCCATGGGCATGTCGGGTGACTTCGAAATTGCGATTGCCGAGGGCGCGACGATCGTGCGCGTGGGGCAGGCGGTGTTTGGCCGGCGCGCGCTTCCCGACACATTCTTCTGGCCGGGCGACGGCGAGCCTGCGCCGCGATAGCCGCGTCCGGCGCTCTTGCATTTCCGGCACCATTGGTTCCGGCATGGGTGTGTGGGAGCTAAGGATCGCGCTGCCGGCAACAGGGGGTGTTGCCGGCAGCAACGTCCACGGGCCCAGCGACGGGAACTGGACCGACCGGTGATACCGTACAGCGCTTGCGAAGGGCGCTCACGACGATGCTGCTCGATTCGGTCCATTGGCGGCGCGCTATTGCTACGAGCGATACATATACATGCCAGCGTGTGCGCTCCGCGCAACGGTCTGCATAAGGATGTTCTTTAGATGAGCGGCCGCCATGCCCCGAAATGCTGGCGACTTGGCGCGTGTCCACCTATCTGTGAGTGATGCACGATATTCCTTTCCACGCTCGCTCGAGGCTTCGATACCAATGATCGGCATCAACCCTGGAAAAGTGCAAGAGCGGTAAAGCAGACGGCATAGCTCCGGCATTGCAAACGGAGCGACGCAGGAGTGAAGCACGAAATGAGCGTGCCGCAGCGACTACTACTCGCCACCGACCTCAGCTGCCGCTGCGACCGTCCGCTCGACCGCGCGGCTCTCCTGGCCAAGGAATGGCATGCGCGCCTCACGGTGGTGCACGCCATGCCTGACGACACTGCGTTGCGTGTCGGCAGCGATGTGCCCGTTCCCGCATCGCGCCGCGTCGATCCGCGGCGACTTGCCGAACGGCGGGTGCGTGCGGACATCGGTGATGTCGCACCTCAACCCGCTGTCGTCATCGGCACGGGCGAGCCCATCGACGTGATCCTCGAGGCGGCGCGCGCCAACAATTGCGATCTGATCGTCACCGGTCTTGCGCGCGATGAGCCGCTGGGACGGCTCGTGCTGGGGAGCACCGTCGACAAGCTGATGCGGCGTTCCCCCGTGCCGATCCTGATCGTCCGCAGCCGTGCGCGCGGGCCCTACCGGCGGATTGCCGTAGCGACGGACTTCTCCCAGCCATCGCGGGAGGCGCTGGAAGCGGCCATGGGTGCTTTCCCCGAGGCGCGTTTCGACCTCGTGCACGCCTACGACGCGCCGATGTCAGGGCTCGTCAGCGATCAGCAAGCTCACACGGCAGAATTCCGTGCCATGGCGGAAGAAGACGCCGCGGCGTTCCTCGCATCGTACGAAGCGGCTTTTCCGCAGCGCGCGCCCCCGCGGCTGGTTCTGCGGCGCGGCGATCCGGGTCGTGAGCTGAGCGCCTATGCCGATGAGGAAGATATCGAGCTTGTCGTGATGGCGGCGCAAACCCGCTCGGCGCTGATGGATGCGCTGATCGGCAGCGTGGCTGCGGAGCTCATCCGCATCGTGCCGTGTGACGTGCTCGTCATGCGTGGCGAGGCCCGTTGGGGTGCTGCAACGTCATGATTGCGTGCGGTTGAGCCACGCGGGGCCGCTGACCCACGGACTGGAGCGCACGAAATAGCGCCACGGCTGGTCTGCGTTGCGCGTGATACCGATGCGTTTCGAGCTTGCAATCTCGCTCGGCCTGAAGCCGTCATCGGCGAGCCAGATGCCGTTTTCCGGCGCATAGAGCTTTCCATCGAGCGCAAAGCCGATGTCGAACGCCTGCGCGAGGCAGCCGGGCCCCCGCGCCAGCCGCCGCACATCATCGATGCCGCGCCGCGCGTGCATGGCGGCTATCCCGCCGAGCGGCTCGGCTGCGCGCACGAGCACACCCGCGCCGATGCCTTCCTCCTCGCTCGATATGTTCAGCATCATGGCCGAGCCGTAAGCGCGGTAAACATAGACGTGCCCGCGGGCCAAAAACAGCGAAGCGTTCCGCTGGGTGCGGCCGCTACGGGCGTGGCATGCCTCATCGCCCGGCGGATATGCCTCCGTCTCGACGATGCGTCCCGTCACGGGGCCGTCCGCTCCGTGGCGCACCAACATCTTGCCGACGAGAAATTTCGCCAGCGCAATGGTGTCGAGCGGCAACGCGTCGGAGGCGAGCGGCCGTAAGGAAATAGCGGACGAATTGTCGTTGGGGGAGCGTCGGGCCATGGACTCACCATAGCGCCGAATTGACGGTAGGGAAGTCCGCGCCCCCCTATGTTGCATGGCTCATGCGGCGCGCGGCCCGACGAGCTGCTCGATGGCTGCCTGGAGCGGCCGGGCGGCGGATCGGTAGTCTTTCCAAGGCTTCGTCTTGGCAAGCAAGGAAGGCGCCGTGCGAATATCGAAGCGGCTGGGATCGAGACCCGACCTCACCTGCGACCAGTTGAGCGGCATGGACACCGGCGCGCCGGGCCGCGCCCGCGGCGACAGCGGCGCCACGGCCGAGGCGAAGAGGTCATTGCGCAGGTAGTCGAGATAGATGCGTCCGGTGCGCAGCCGTTTAGTCATCTTCACGAGGTAACGGTGCGGGCTGTCGTCGGCGATCTGCGCACATACCGCGTGCGCGAACGTCTTCGCCTCCGTCCAGCCGAGCGGCCGGCCTTTCGATGGCTTCAGCGGCGTGACGACGTGCAGCCCTTTTCCGCCGGTCGTCTTGCAGAAGGCGGTGAGGCCCAGGTCGTCCAGGCGCGTGCGCAATTCCTTTGCCGCCTCGATGACCGCCTCGAACGCCACATCGGGCGCCGGATCAAGATCGAAGATCAGGCGTCCCGGCACGTGGGGATCGAAAGGCGCGCAATTCCAGGGGTGAAACTCCACCGCGGCCACCTGCGCCATCGCGATCAGTCCGTCTACACGGTCGATCTCGATATAAGGCTGGCGGTCGCCCTCGACGCTGACGAGGTCGATCGTATCCGACATGCCGCGCATGGCGTGGCGCTGGAAAAAGCGCTCGCCGTCGATGCCGTCGGGCGCGCGGACCAGGGAGCAGGGACGGCCCTCGATGTGTTCGAGCATCCAGTCGCCGACCTCTTCGAGATAGCGCGCCAAGTCCAGCTTCGTCACGGGCGGGCTTTCGCCCTCCGCCGGCCACAGCGGCTTGTCGGGCTTCGAGATGGTGATGCCCAGCACGCGGTCAGGGTGTGCGTCGTCGCTGGCAGCTTTTTTCTTCGCCGGCCGGGCGCCGGACTTCGGCTTCGCGGTCCTCGTGCCCGGCTTCGCTGCCGCGGGCTTTCTGGATGCGACGGACTTGCTCGGTGCCGCCCTGCTCCGGGTAACCGCTGTCCGTGTCGATGACGGACGCGTCGCGGCGGAGCGCCGCGCCGCAGGCCGGGGATCGGCTGCCTCGGTCTTCTTCGAATGCCAGATCGCGTCGGGCTTGAAGGCGTGCCGACCACCGGTCATGAACGGCGTCGGCGCTTTCCCGGTGCCTTTCGCGATCTGCGCCATGGTGCGGCCGGAAGCAACCGAACGGTCCTTTGCCAGAACCGCCTCGCCGTCCTTGTCGGCCCACTCGTCCTTGTGCTTGATCAGCAGCCAGTTGTTGCGCTTGCCGCCGAAACGGTCGCCTTTCATGCGCACGAGTACGAAACCGCCCTTGAGCTTTTCACCGGCGAGAACGAACTTCAACTCGCCTTTGGCCAGCGCTTCATCGACGTTCTCGTCACCCTCGGGCAACCAATAGCCGCGGTCCCAGAGCATGACGGTGCCGCCGCCGTATTCGCCCTTGGGGATGGTGCCTTCGAAATCGCCGTAGTCGAGGGGATGATCCTCCACCTCGACCGCGAGCCGCTTGTCTTTGGGATTGAGGGATGGACCTTTCGTCACGGCCCAGGACTTGAATACGCCGTCGTGCTCGAGGCGCAGGTCGTAATGCAGTCGCGTCGCATCATGCTTCTGGATGACGAAGCGCGGATACTCGGCGCCACGCACCTTTCCCCGTCCACTGGGCTCGGCGGTCTTTTCGAAGTCTCGTTTCTGCCGGTACTTGGCAAGGCTGCTTAGCATAGGGCACCTAAGCTGCTGCGTCACGGGGCGCGGCGGCGGCAGCCGGGCATCGATGCCACGCGCGCTCCTTATCCTCGCGCTGGAGAGTGAACGTTTTCCATCCTTGCGGCCTCGGGAGTGTCGCTCCAACCGCTGCCAAGCGTAAAGACCGTATTAATCCGGCGGCTGGTGGGGCATTTTCTCGTCCACCTTGCGTTTGGTCTCGCCGCGGTAGGCGTGATGGGGATCATCCGTCGGCGCCGGACCCACCTGCGATTTCTTTTTCTCGGTGTGACGCTCGGGATTGAAGCCGCCGATCTCTTCCTCGTCCTGCTTAGGTTTTCGCGTTTTGCTCTCGCCCATGAGAACCTCCTTTCAGGTTCTATGGATCAATGGCCGCCGACGCAGAACCGTTCCATGCCGGGGGTTGGCCCCCGTGCATGGGCCGGTCACCGGACGGCGCCTTGCCTGCTATGCCCGCCGCGGCACAAATCACTGCCATCATCACAGAGGCACGACGATGGGCATCACCATTTATCACAACCCCGGCTGCAGCACGTCGCGCCAGACACTCGCCATCATCAGGGAGGCGGGTGTCGAGCCGGACATCGTCGAATATCTCAAGACGCCGCCGACGCGTGATGAGCTGAAGCGAATGCTCGCGGCGATGGGACAGACCGCGCGCGACGTGATCCGGCGCAAGGAGGCGCTCTACGGCGAGCTTGGCCTCGACGACCCCGCATTGAGCGAAGATCAGCTCATCGATGCGATGGTGGACAATCCGCGCCTCATCGAGCGGCCCATCGTCGTGACGGAACGCGGCACCCGCCTGTGCCGGCCGGCCGAGCGGGTGCGCGAGATCCTATAGCCTCGCGCGGCCCGCGGAGCCCCGACAATCACGCATAGCCCCAGCCAGTCACGTCGAGCACCTGTCCCGTCACGCCGAGGGCGGCATCGCCCGCGAGGAAGACGACGACATCGGCGATCTCCTCGCGCTTTGCCCACTTGCTCGTATCCGACGGTTTCATCATCGCGACGTTCGACGCCGTGTCGACAAGCCCGGGCGCGACCGCATTGACACGGATATGCGCGTTCTTGCCTTCGAGGGCAAAGGTGCGCGTGAGTGCGACGACGCCCGCCTTGGCAACGTTGTATGGCAGCATGTTCGCCTGCGCGTTGCCGGCGCGAGCAAAGTTCACAATCGAGCCGCCGCCCGACGTGGTCATGTGCGGGAATACGGCGCGCGTTGCAAGGAAGGCGCTCAAGACGTTGTTGTTCACCTCGCGCGTCCACTCTTCGACGGTGACCTCCGTGGAGGCCTTGTAAACGGAAAGGCCGCCCGCGAGGTTGACGAGGATATCGATGCGGCCGAACGCCGATACCGTCTCCTCCGCCAGACGCTTCGCGTCGGCCTCGTCGGTCAGCGATGCGACGACGGGAATGACGTTTGCGCCGTCCGCTTTGAGCTCTGCCGCACGGGCGACGACATGATCCTTCGTGCGTGCGCAGACGGCGAGGGAGACGCCCTGGGCGGCGAGCGCGCGGGCGACCGCCTGGCCCACCTGGCCGTCATTGCTGACGCCGGTGACGATGGCGACCTTGCCTTGAAGATTGGCTTGCATTTGATTTTCCTGTCTCGGGCTGGGCGGTGAGCGGCACCGGCTATACACTGCCGCGGACGCCGAAATCATCGCTGCAATGGGAGCGTGAACATAAAAATGAGCTGGACCCCTTCCGAGGATCCCGAGCCCGGTGATGTTCGCGCTTGTGACGCGCTGGAGCAAGTGATCGTACCCCGCGCCCACGACCTCGGCGGATTTTCAGTCCGCCGGGCGCTACCGGCCGCAGGGCGGCAGATGGTCGGCCCTTTCATCTTTTTCGATCAGATGGGCCCGGCGGAGTTTCTCATCGGCAACGGCATCGATGTGCGCCCGCACCCGCATATCGGCCTTGCCACCGTCACCTATCTTTTCGACGGCGAGATCATGCACCGGGACAGCCTCGGCACGACCATGTCCATCCGGCCGGGCGAGTTGAATCTCATGTCGGCCGGCGCCGGCATCGTCCATTCCGAACGCACCTCGCCGGAGCAGCGCGCATCGGGGGCACGCCTTTTCGGCATCCAGGCCTGGGCGGCGCTGCCCAAGTCGCATGAGGAAAAGACGCCCACTTTCGCGCATTTCGATGCTTCGCAACTGCCGCGCATATCGGGGGAAGGGAAAACGGTGCGCCTCGTGATGGGCGACATGTTCGGGCGCTCGTCCCCCGCCGCATTTCCCCATCCGAGCTTCTATGCGGAGGCTGTGCTGGCACCGGGCGCCGTACTGCCGCTCGATGCGGACTATGACGAGCGCGCCGTCTACATCGTATCGGGCACGATCGACATCGCAGGCGACACGTTCGGCGCAGGACGGCTACTCGTGTTCCGGGCGGGTGACCGGATTTCCATCCTGGCCACGGCGCAATCGCGGCTCATCCTGCTGGGTGGGGAGCCGATGGACGGACCGCGGCACATCTGGTGGAATTTCGTCTCGTCCTCGAAGGATCGTATCGCTGCGGCCAAGGCCGATTGGAAGGCGAAGCGGTTTGCACCCGTGCCGGGGGATCTGGAAGACTTCATTCCCCTTCCCGATCGGCCTTGAGGAGCGCGAAAGACGGAATTTCAGCGCATTTTATCTTTGGCTTTGGACTGGGCCTTCTGCAACCAGCCGCCGAGCTTGTCGAGGGCCGATCCGACGGACGGGCTCGGATCCATGCCGGCGAGCGTTTCGAGCAGGCGCTCGAAGGTCGGCGCGACGGGAGCCGTCGCGGAACTCGCGGCGCGGGATACCGAGCGCTGGATGTTATCGGCCATGTCGTGAAGGTCGGCCCTGGTGATATGCGGCATCCAGCGCTCGAAACGCGAGCTGCGGGTGCTGCCAAAGCGGGGAACGACCAGAAGGGCGATGACGGCGCCGGCGGCGGCCGCTACGACCATCGATAGCTCAGGGTGACGCCTGATCACACGGGAGACCTCGTCGGCTCCCGCTCCAACCGCCTCCGAGGCGGCTGTGCCGGCCGCCTTCACGCGACGCTCCGCAATGGTTGCTACTTCCTTTGCAAGCGCGGCTACACTGTCACGAAGCTCGGCGAGCGCCTCCGGGCTCACGCCTTCCTGGGTATGTTCTTGCACACCGGTTTCCTTCGAGGCACCGGCTTCTTTCGCGGGACTGGCCATCTTTCCCCTGCTCCCTTTACGCCTGATCGGCAGCACTTTCGGCTGTGCGCCACGAACGTTCCGGTTGATTGTTCGGTTCCTGATTCAAATATCATGCTCGCGGCAGGCAAAACGGCGGAACCGGCATACTAGCGCCAACGTTTTGCGAAGGTCTTTCCATTATCTTTCGGCAAGCCCGAAATCGTCCGCACAGTGGAGGTTGTTCATGCAGTTCTCGTCCAATCGCTCGTCCGACCAACAGTCGGGTGCCCGGTCAGCCGCGTCCGACGTGGGCGACAACGTTCAGTCGCTGCGCGATGACATTGCCAGCCTTGCAGAGTCCGTGAAGCGGCTCGCCGCTGAGCAGCTCGGCTCGAACATGGAGGATGTGCAGGACAAGGCGAAGGAGAAAATCGGCGACATCGAATCGGCCATCCGCCGCAACCCGAGCCAGGCCGCGCTCATCGCCGCCGGTGTCGGTTTCGTCTTCGGTCTCATTCTTTCGCGCTGATCAGCAACTGAGAAACAAGAGGTAGATCCATGGCTTCCTATACGCAGGGCGGACAGTCGGCTTCCCAGACCGAGCGCCAGGTTCGAGAGGTCGCTGGTGCGGCGCAGGAAAAATTCAACGAGACCGTCGAGCAGGCGCAGGCGCTTGCCCAGGAGCAGTACGACAAGCTCGCCGCGAGCATTCGACGTAATCCGCTGCAGGCCGCAGGAATCGCGGCAGGCGTCGGCTTCGTACTCGCGCTTCTGGCACGCCGGTAAGCGCGAGTGAGCCATGATAGGGAATGCCGTCCTTTACGCCGCGAGCCGCGCTACCCACAATGCAGTTGAGAACGTGTCACGGCGAGTGACATGGACGGCTATAGGCGCGGCATTCTTCATCGCCACGCTCGTGCTCGTCCTGTTCGCAGCCTACCTGCTGCTGAGGCCGGGCCTCGGCGCGCTCGGCGCGGCCGCGGTGTTGGCCGGTGCGTGCTGTCTCATCGGCATCGCGGCGCTCTATGTGCCTTTGATGGTCGAAAAGGCCGAGGAGCGAAGCCGTTCCAATGGGACGCCCGTCGCCAATGCCGTTGCTGCCGTCGACGAGGAGGCGCACGAGGCCGTCGATTACTTCGGCGCGCTGAGAATGGTCAGCGCCGCCTTCCTCTTCGGGCTCGGTGCGGCGCGCCGTCTGCGGCGGTAGTCCTTGACGTTACATAGCTGTGCAACGGCGCGATGGGGGTTTTCCCGCCGCGAAAGGGGCCCGCATAAATAGATTCCAATAACAGGATAGCGCTATGGCCGACCGCCCTACCCGAGCGACGCTACCCCTCGCCGCACAGGCGATTCCGGCCTCGCCGTTCGAGATGACGGTGATCGGCTTCCTCATCGTCATCGTGCTCTATATCGGGCAGCCGGTGCTGGTGCCGCTGGCGCTCGCCGTCATTCTGGCATTCGTACTTTCACCGGCGGTGCGCGTCCTGCGCCGCCTCGGGCTCGCGAACTCGCCATCCGTCATCATTGTCGTCGCCGTCGCGTTCGCGGCGATTTTTTCCGTCGGCGCCCTCATCACCCAGCAGCTCGGCTCGCTCGTCAGCGAGCTCCCCCGCTATCAGATGACCCTGCGCGAAAAGGTGAAGGCGCTGAAGGACGTGGCGGAGGGAAGCAGCGGCGCGATCAAGCAGGCCAGCGAGACTCTCAAAGATCTACAACACGAGCTCGATGCTCCTGACGCCCCTGCGGTGTCCGGAAATCAGCCTTCGATAAACGGGACCGTGCCGCCGCTCGGGCAAAAGCCGGTGCCGGTGGAGCTGCGCAATCCGGTCGCAACGCCTCTCGATCAGCTGCAGAGCATCATCGGTGTTGCTCTCACACCGATCGCGACAACGGGACTGGTGCTGCTGTTCGTTCTGTTTCTGCTGTTGCAGCGCGAGGACGTGCGGGACCGCGCCATTCGCCTGCTCGGCTCCCACGATCTTGAAAAGTCGACAGCGGCGATGGACGATGCCGGCGACCGCCTTGGCCGGTACTTCCTCACGCTCACGGCGATCAACACCGGCTACGGCATATTCATCGCCGCCGGTCTTTGGATGATCGGCGTTCCAAGTCCGATACTCTGGGGTGTTCTGGCGGCGCTGATGCGCTTCGTGCCTTTCCTCGGCTCGTTCATCTCGGCCGTCTGCCCGCTCGTGCTCGCGGCGGCGGTCGATCCGGGCTGGTCGATGTTCCTATGGACGCTCGCGCTCTATCTCATCAGCGAGCCGCTGATGGGGAACGTGATCGAGCCGGTGGTGCAGGGTCAGCGCACCGGGCTTTCCCCGCTCGCGATCGTGCTGTCGGCGGCGTTCTGGACGCTGCTGTGGGGGCCCATAGGACTGCTGCTCTCGATCCCGCTCACGGTGGTCCTCGTCGTTCTCGGCTACCACGTCGAGCGGCTCGAATTTCTCAACGTGCTGCTGGGCGATACCCCGCCGCTTTCCCCCGCCGAGCGCTTCTATCAGCGCATGCTCGCCGGGGATCCTGCGGAGGCTGTCGAGCAGGCGGAGAAGATCCTGAAAAAGAAGACGACGCTCATCGACTACTACGACGACGTCGTCATCGAAGGGCTGCGGCTAGCGCAGAACGATGCCGACCGCGGCACCCTGGAGCCGGAGCGCCTGGCCGACATCCGCGACACGGCCGAGATCGTGATCGAAACGCTGAACGATTGGGATATCGCGCCGGCGCGCGCGGAGGAAGCCCAGGCCGGCGAGGCTGAAGATCGCACCGAGCCGGTGGTCGAGGTGCCCGAAGCCGGTGCCCGTAATGCGGCAAAGAAGGACCTTCCGCGCGAAGCTCCGCGCGGGCGGGACAACAACGGTAAGGACGAGGAGGAGGAAGAGGCTCCCTCCTTCGATATATGCGAGATTGCCGGTGGGCCGATCGTCCCGACGTGGCGGCATGACAACGCCATCCTTTGCGTCGCCGGGCGCACGCCGCTGGATGAGACAGCCGCGATGGCTTTCGCACAGCTGGTGGGAAAGTGCGGGATCGGCGCCCGGGTCATCGGCGGTGAGCGCATTCGCCACGGAGCGCTTTCCCCCGAGGATGTGGAAGGCGTGCGGCTCATCTGTCTTTCCGCGCTCGACGTGCGCGAGCGCAGCTCACACGCCCGCTTCCTCGTGCGCCGGCTGCGCCGCTCCGTTCCGGGTGCGTTGCTGCTGGGCTGCTTCTGGAAGCTGGACCCCGACGCTTCGCGCGACAGGGCCATCCTCGACAGCATTCCCGTCGACGCCAAGGCGCATACACTGCACGAGGCTGTCAGCTTTGCGCTGCGCGCGGCAGCGACGCCGGCGGACGAGGAACGCACCGGAAGCACGCGCGAGCATGTCGAGGTGCAAGGCGGCCCGCCGCCGGCATTCGTTGCCGCTGCCGTGTCTTGAGGTGGCTTAAAGTCAGTCCTTGAAAACCTTCGGCAGCATCGAGCGGGCGGCGGTGCGCGCCGCATTCCCGGCCTGCCCTGCCAGACGCTTGGCGCTCCAGCGGGGGGCCGCATCTTCCATGAGGCGCAACAGCTGAGCCTGACGCGCGTCAGGCACGCGCGCGGCGATACGCATCGAGAGCTGCTTGATGTTCTCCGGCGCGCGGCCCGGTGCAAGGCTCACCGGCACGACGTCGTTTTTCGGAACGCCCAGGCCCTCGGCAACGACGCGCACCATTTCCAAAAGCGCCGGATCGCTCCGGTCCAATTCACTGCCTTCCGCGGGGAGGCGCCGAACGATGCGGTCGATGTGCGTCAGCGCAACGAGGATCGGCGGCTGGCGCCGGTTCGGGTGCCCGGCGAAATGTTTGCGGATGCCGGTGATCGAAGCCAGATCGAGCCGGGCGTCGACACGGTCAGCGGCGATGGCCCAAACGATGAGGTCGGTTTCGCTCGCCCGCTGGGTAAAGGCGCGCTGCTCTTTCGCCGATGCGCCGATGCGCGGGCTGTCGATGACCATCGCGCCGCTGAGGCCCTCGAGCTCCACCTCGAAGGGTTGATAGTCGCGCGTGCCGCCGGGCGCATCGACGACGGCCCGCACCTCCTTCGATAGGGCATTGACGAGGCTCGACTTGCCCGCTCCCGCCTGTCCGGCGATGAGGATGCGCAACGGCTCCGCGCGGCCGGCGGCCTGCTGTCCGCGATCGCGCCGGGTCGAGGCGCTGATGTGTCCGGCAAGCTCGCTTTCGGAGACGCGCAGCCGTCCGCCATAAAGATCGATCGCCGCCCGCCCGACCTCGTGCACGTAGGCGCGCACGAGCTGGCGCGCGAGCTGATCGCGCACGTTTGCATAGAGATGCTTGGTGATCTGCTCGCGCGCCTCCTGCGCCGCGGCGGTGACCGGATTGGCGAGGCGGATCAGGCGCCAGATGTCATAGGCCTTCTCCGCCATGCCAATGGCGGAGCGCCAGCCGTAGATCTTCAGGACCTGGCCCACAGTGAGCTGGTCACCGAGGGGAATGTTCTCGACCACGAATGGACGCAGGTCGCCGCTCACCCGCTCGATGAGCGCCAGCGCCTCGGGGATGGTGAACTTCCAAAGCGGGTTGTGGTCCCCCGGATGGATCTGGCGCGCCACCGCTTCGATCGTGCGGACACCGAGATTCAAGACTTTGTCGCGGTCGGTCAGCTCGGCGGGTTTCACGCCGGCCGCGATGGCTTCCACGGCGGTCCAGGCGGCCTGCTCGCGGGCCGTCCACGAGGGATCGGGTGGGACCGGCTCGGGGGCTTCGCTCATCTCCAGCGCCGGGCGCCGGGTGAGGGTCCGGCGCAGCGCGAAGAACTCCAGCGCATAGGCGCTCAAGCCGAGGACGAAGGCGGCACCGATCCAATAGAGCGCCCAGCCCCGCTCCCACAGCCACAGCCAGCCCAGCGGCAGCAGCGAAAGCATCGGGAGCAGCAGCGCCAGGAAGACCATGGCGCCGCGCAGATAGAGATTTGCTTTACCCTTCGCGGCCAAGTGAACCTGCCGAGCCTCATGCATTGCCGCACAGATGTGCCGCGTACCGGTTGCGCTTCACAAACACGCAGAGCGGGTGCCGCGTGTCATAAGGTAGGCAAAAATTGCCTTGGCCGGAATGGCCACCTGTCGAGCCACCGCTATGTTTGGTCCTGAATACGGGCAATGGGGGTTCATGCCGACATGGACGAAATGGGTTGCAGCTCCGACGTTACGGGGTCGACCGGCCCCATGCCCCCCGCGTCTTTACGCCCTTCCCCGATATTTCCGCCGTCGGAGTCATGACGCGCTAAGACCACTTTCCTATATTCCGGTTGGACTTGGCCACTGCCCTAAACCGGGTGCGGCACGAGAGTGAGAATGATGAAACGCCTGACCGCCCGCCCCGTTCACCTCAAAGACTATCGTCCGCCCGCCTACACGATCGATCGCGTCAGCCTCGACATTTCGCTGGAGCCGACGCGCACGCGGGTGCAGTCCAAGCTGTCGGTGCGCGCCAATCCGCAGGTCACGGGCAAGCGCGATCCGCTCCGCCTCGACGGAGAACACCTCGAGCTGGGCGACATCAAGCTGAACGGCAAGGCGCTCGGCAAGAAGGACTACAAGCTCACCGATACCTCGCTGACGCTGGCAAAATCACCCACGAAGCCCTTCACGCTCGAAATTACGACCTACGTCAATCCTGAAGCGAACAAGGCGCTGCAGGGCATCTATCGCTCGAACAATGTCTATTGCAGCCAGTGCGAAGCGCAGGGCTTTCGGCGCATCACCTACTTCCTCGACCGGCCGGACGTGCTCGCGACCTACACGGTGCGCCTCGAGGCCGATCCGACGGCCGCACCGATCCTGCTCTCCAACGGCAACCTGCAGGAGCGGGGAATGCTGGACGGGGGCCGCCGGCATTATGCGGTCTGGCACGACCCGCACCCCAAGCCGTCCTACCTCTTCGCCATCGTCGGAGGGGATCTCGCGCCGATCAGCTCGTCGTTCCGCACCATGTCGGGGCGCAAGGTCGACCTTGCCATCTATGTGGAGCACGGCAAGGAAGCGCGCGCGGCGTGGGCGATGGATTCACTGAAGCGCGCGATGCGATGGGACGAGGAGCGTTTCGGCCGCGAATACGATCTCGACGTGTTCAACATCGTCGCCGTCTCCGACTTCAACATGGGCGCGATGGAGAACAAGGGGCTCAACATCTTTAACGATCGGCTGATCCTCGCCTCACCCGAGACGGCGACGGATACGATCTTCGAGCACATCGAGAGCGTCGTCGCGCACGAGTACTTCCACAACTGGACCGGCAATCGCATCACCTGCCGCGACTGGTTCCAGCTCTGCCTCAAGGAAGGGCTGACGGTCTATCGCGATCAGGAATTTTCCGCCGATGAGCGCTCGGCTACGGTGCAACGCATCATCGACGTGCGCCAGCTAAAGACGCATCAGTTTGCGGAAGATGCAGGCCCTCTCGCACATCCGGTGCGTCCCGAGAGCTACATCGAGATCAACAACTTCTATACGGCGACCGTCTACGAGAAAGGCGCCGAGCTGGTGCGGATGATCGCCACCATTCTGGGGCGCGACGCTTTCCGCAAGGGCATGGATCTCTATTTCGACCGCCACGATGGCGAAGCGGCGACCGTCGATCAGTTCATCGCCTGCTTTGCAGAAGCCAGCGGTATCGACCTCAGCCAATTCAAGCTCTGGTACTCGCAGGCAGGTACACCGGAGCTCATCGCGCGCTTCAGCTACGACCGTGACCGCAAGACGGCGGATCTCGAGATCGAGCAGGTGGTGCCGCCGACACCGGGGCAGCCGAGCAAGAAACCGATGCACATCCCCGTGCGGCTCGGCCTATTGGGTGCCAACGGGCATGACATCAACCTCAAGCTGGAGGGCGGCTCTACTCCGCCGGACGGCGTCGTTTCGCTGACCAAGCGCCGGCAGCGTTTCCGCTTCGTGGATGTTCCTTCGCGTCCCGTACCCTCTCTGCTGCGCGGCTTCTCGGCACCCGTCAACATCACGCTCGATCTGCCCGATGAGGACGTCGAGTTGCTCATGGCGGCGGACGGCGACCTGTTCAACCGCTGGCAGGCGGCAAATACCTATGCAGCGCGTACGCTCGTCGAGGGCGTTGCCAATCTCGTCGCCGGCAAACGGGCGTCTGGGCGGGGGCTGCGCTATGCGCGTGCGCTCGGCGCTGCGCTCGTCAGCGACGATCTGGAGCCGGCATACCGCGCAGAGCTGTTGAAGCTGCCGACGCAATCGGACGTTGCGCGCATCATCGGCAAGGACGTCGATCCGGCGCTCATTCACCGGGCTCACCGACAGCTCTCGAAGCTGATCGCGCGCACGAACGGTCCGCTGCTCGAGGATCTCTATCGCCGCATGGCCGATAAGGGACCCTTCTCACCGGATGCGGCAAGCGCCGGCAAGCGCGCGCTGCGAAACGCGGCGTTGACGCTGCTGGCGGCACGGGGAACGCCAGCCGACGTGAAGCGGCTCGCCCAGCACTACGCCAAGGCGAGCAACATGACTGACCGCGCGCACGCGCTCTACCTGCTTGCCTCCCGGGGCGGGCCGGAAGCCAAGACCGCGCTCGCTGATTTCTATTCGACCTGGGCCACCGATCACGTAGTCATCGACACGTGGTTCGCGGCGCAGGCGCAGTCACCGCTGGCGAACACGCTGGCGCGCGTGCGGGCGCTCACGGACCATGCGCTGTTCTCGCTCACGGCACCGAACAAAGTGCGGGCGCTCATCGGGACCTTCGCGGCTGCGAATCCGGTGCAGTTCAATCGTCCGGACGGCGCCGGCTATGCCTTCCTCGCCGAGCAGGTGCTCGCGCTCGATCGCATCAATCCGCAAATCGCGGCGCGTATGCTCGGCGCCATGCGCTCCTGGCGCGCGCTGGAGAGCGGCCGCCGGGCCAAGGCACGGCGAGCGTTGCAGCGCATCGTGAAAGCCAAAACTCTATCGGCTGACGTGCAGGAGATCGCGTCTCGGATCCTCGACGCATAGCCAGGAAAATTTATAACTCCGAACGGCTTATTCGGCCTCGACAGCCGATTCGCGATGGTGTGAAGTTATCTCGGTGATTCGGGGTAGCGGATTCGCTCGGGTCCGCAAGAAATCAGACCAAAATTCGGGGGATAAGAATGGCGTGGACCACGTCCGCGAGCCTGCGCGCGCGCCCGTCCGTCGCGCTCGCTGCCGCCGCAAGCCTCAAACAGGCCAAACAGCTTGCGGTCGGCATGCACGGGGCTATGCAACGTGGCCAACCCGGTGTTTTTCTCGCGCTCGCCATTCTTAGCTTCGGCATGCTGACCCCGTTCCTCCCCACGGCTTTCACGGCCGCCGTTCTGCTCCTCGCCGGAATGGCCGGCGCCGTCTACGCCTCCGGCACCAACCTCGCGGGTGCCATCTTGCTTTCGCGCCATGACGCCACGAACCAACACCACCCCGACGAGGCCGCGCAGCCGCGCGCGAGCCATTCCTCCATGCCCGACGCCTCCCTCCCGAGGCTTTCCCCTCATACCGGCCGACCGCGTCCGACACGCCCACCCGCCGGGCAGATCGTCAATCACGACTGGGCCGAGCTGATGGCGCGCATCAACCACGAGCTGCGCACGCCGCTCAACGCCGTGATCGGATTCTCCGATGTGATGGCGCTGGAGATGTACGGCCCGCTCGGGAATGAGCGCTACCACGACTACGTACGCCATATCAGCGAAAGCGCCGGCGAATTGCTGAAGTCCGCCGAAGACACACTTGCGCTCACCGCCCTGCTCACGAAGCCGCGCCAGAAGCAGATGCCGGAATCTTGCCCGCTGGAACAGGCGATCGCGGATGCGTGGGGTTTCGTCGAGCGCAAGGCGGGTCTACGGAGCGTCGGTCTCGATCTAACGGTGCCTTCAGACATAGAAGTGCTCAGCGATGCACGCGTGCTGCGCCAGGTGCTCGTAAATCTATTATCGGAAGGCATCGCCCGCACCGCGCCAGGCGGCTCGATGTCACTGCTTGCGGTAACCGACGGCGAGCTCATCGAGATCGTGCTTTCTGTGCCCGAAGACCTCACCGGGCCCGCGCGCCACGCGGGATCCCTCGCCGTATGTCTGGCGCGCACGCTCCTCGAAATGCAAGGCAGCTCGCTGCTCGAGATCGAGGCGTCCGGCGGCGGATGGACGGCCGTCACCGTGCTTGACCGTGCGGCACAGCCCGACTTCTTCGGCATCGTGCCGGTCGTGTACCGGCGCGCATCAAACCTCAATTCGTAATCGGCGTTGCATCGCGACCTTCGTGGGATCTCGCGCCGCTGGCTCTCCGCACGTGCGAGCCGCCTCGCGCTGGCCGCGGGCGGATCGAATATCGCCTCGATCCATTCAAGTCTCGGTTGGTCTCAACCGCTCGGCTCGGCGGTTGCCGCGTTAGCGGATAGGCCGGCGCTTCTCCAGCCAATCGTGCAGCTGCCGGCGTTCGTCCGGGGTGAGCTGGCTCACAGTCGTACCGAACATGGCCACCTTATCGCGGGTGATGTTGTTTTCCGCCTGCGCGACGCCCTCCAGGGCCGCATCGAGCTTCTGCTGATCGAACGGCTCGGCGATCAGCGCCTCGCGCACCTTCGCGCGGGCATCGCGTATGCCGCGGCGGAGCGTTTCCATGTTTGGCTGTGCGTCGGCGAAACGCTGGCGGATCATGTCGGAGCGCTCACGGGGCAGGGTATGCGCAAAGCCGAGCAGCCCGGGGCCCTTCGATGCGAAGCCGTGGGGCGTCCCCCGGTGCGAGAAGCACACAGTGCCGGCGACGGCGCCGATAATCAGTACGTTGAGAGCGAGGGACGCCACCAAGGCCCAGCGTAAGGTACGCGGGGAAAAGCGCGACGGCGCAGGAACATCGCTCATAGCAGATCCTCGTAGGGGTACTGGCTGTCGATCTCATCACCCAGCGCAAGCTGCGCGCTATCGACAGCGCCGGCGTTATCGGACGCCGTGCTCTGTAGCCCCGCAACCTGCGCCATCTGGCTCATCGTTGCATCGAAGGTGCCGGCGGATCCAAGCATCACGCCCACGACCAGCGAGGCCGCAAGCACAGCCGCAGCTGGCCATTCGGCAAAGCGCGGGGCAATGGCCGGAAGCACAGGCCGCCGCGACCAGATGCTCGTGACCGACGCCGCGGGCCGGATCGAAGCCGCGGGCCGGATCGACGCCGCGGGCCCCGTTGCAACGGAAACCTGTGCCGGAGGCTCACGCATCGCCGCGGCCATGATGCGATCTTTCAGGGCCTCGACGGCGGCATCGCTGGGGCGCGAGGCCCGGTCGAGCAGCGTGTCGAGCGCCTGCGCCTCGGCCAGCATGTGCGAAGCGGCATCATCGTCACTGATGACGCTGGCAAACCGTAACCGCTCACGGGCGGGCCAGCGCGTGCGATCGGCGCCGTAGATCTCGAGCAGGCGCTCCAGCGCCTCCCGATCCGCCACCTGTCTGTTGTTCTTCGTCATCGTGTTCGTTCTCGTCTCTTAGCGGTAGCCAAATTCTTGACGCCGTCACCGACGCTCCGCTCACTCGGGCGGAATGTCGGACAGCAACTCCTGCAACTCCTCCCGCAGCGCGGCCTTTAAGCTGCGCCGCGCGCGGGCAAGAAGGGACTCAACAGCCTCGTCCGAAATGCCCATGATCTGCCCCACCTCGACCTGGCTCAGGCCCTCGTAGTGGAACAGCGTCAGCGCGGTCCGCTGGCGATCCGGCAGAGCCTTCAGGGCCGCATCGACACGCCTGCTCGCTTCCTGCGCCTCCAAGCTCGCGTGCTGTGTGGCCGGCTCGGCACGCTCGGGCAGCTCCTCGACGACCGTCAGCCGCTTGCCGGAACGCATACGGTCGACGCACAAATTCGAAACAACCCGGCGCAGCCAGGGCCGCAGCCCCATGGCGCCGACGTCGAGGCCTTCCGCCGAGCGCCACAGCCGAAGCAAAGTCTCCTGGGCCACATCCTCGGCCTCCGCATCATCGCGCAGCATCCGCCGGGCAACCGCCAGCACGCTCGATAAATGCCGGTCGACAAGCGCGCGGAACGCGTCGGGATCGCCCTTCGCGGCAGCAGCCACCAGCGCGGCGTCGTCGCTCGCCACAGCCCCCATTGGGCGATCTCCCTGCCCGCCAGGCCTCTGTTTTTCCGCCACCGCCAGCCTCGACATGGCCACCAACGTTCCGCTCCACTTTAGCGCCAGTTTGGCGCTTTCTGCGACCCCAACGGGAACCCGGGGAGCCTGTCCCGGCCTATTCGAAGGGATAAACGGCGGTCCGGAGCAGAATCCGTCGCGGGTATGAAACTGATGCCCTGCGCCTCTCCGCCCAAACGAGACGGCGAAATTCCGGCGGTTAGCCGACGAGAATCTCGAACAATTCGGCAACATGCTGCTGCTGGCTGCGCAGCCGCTCCTCCAGCTCGGCAAAGTCGCGTGCCTCTCCTACAACAGCCAACAGACGCTTGAGGCCCGCTGGAGCCGTCGCGGGGTCAAAGCTCCCTTCGAGGCACAGTCGCACGATCTGGGTCAGATCGTGGAGCAGGCGCGTCGCAGAGATCAGCACCTCGGCGTGCTCGGCGCCGAGCACGCCGGCGTCGCGCAGCTTGCGGTAGGCTTCGATGGTGTTCTGATCGAGCACGCCGGGATGCGCCGCGGCGTGGACGAGTTGCAAATACTGGGCGATGAACTCCACGTCGACCAGCCCGCCGCGCACGTGCTTCAGATTCCAGATGTCGCCCGAGCCCTTCTCTTTGAAAATGCGCGCGCGCATCTCCCGAACGTCGGCCGCAATCTTGGCGGCATCGCGCGGCCAAACGAGCGAATCGCGTACCGCGGCCTCGACGGCGGAGCAAAGCACCGGCGGCCCCGCCACGGCGCGTGCGCGTGTCAGCGCCATATGCTCCCAGGTCCAGGCTTCGCTGCGCTGATAGTCGACGAACGAGCGCAGCTGCGTGGCGACAGGTCCCTGCTGGCCGGACGGCCGCAACCGCATGTCGACCTCGTAGAGCGTGCCCTCGGCGGTTGCGGCGGAGAGCGCATTGATGAGCCGTTGGGTCAGACGCGCGTAATATTGCGTCGGCGCGAGGGGGCGCCCGCCATCCGACTGCGCGGCGTCCTCGTCGAAATCATAGATGAGGATCAGATCGAGGTCCGACGCGGCGGTCATTTCGCGCCCGCCGAGCTTGCCCATCGCCAGTACCGCGGCTGCACCGCCCGGCACTTTGCCATGCGTGCGCTCGAGGTCGCGCTCCACCGCGCGCAGCAGCCCATCGATCATGCGTTCGGCGAGCAGCGCGTAGGCGCCGCCGGCCTGGTTCGCCTTGATCGCGCCTGAGAGAACCCGCACGCCGATGAGGAACTGCTGCTCGCTGCCGATGACGCGGGCACGGTCGAGCACGTACTGCATGTCATGCTCACCGGAACCGATCTCGGCGCTGATCAGCCGATCCAGCTCATCGGCGGTTGGCAGCGCGCCCAGCGTGCGGGGATCGAGCACTGCATCGAGCAGCCGCCGCCGGCGTGACAGGATGCGCGCAAGACGGGGCGCGGTCCCCATGATGTCGGCGAGGAGACGCAGCAGCGCCGGGTTGGCGCGCAACAGAGAGAAGAGCTGCACGCCAGCCGGAAGCTCGGCAAGGAAGCGATCGAAGCTCGTCAACGCGCGGTCGGGATCGACGGTATCGGAAAGCGCCTTCACGAGCAGCGGCTGCACCTCGGTGAGCCGTTCCCGGGCCCGCGCACTGCGCACGGCGGGATAGCGCCCATGGTGCCAGCCGCGAATGATCGCCAACACCTCGGACGGTTGCGTGAAGCCCATCTCTTTCAGCGCGACCACCGTGCCGGGATCGTCTTTCTCGCCCGCGAACACCATGTTGACGCCACCCTCCGTCAGGCCCGGTGCGTCTTCGAACAGTGCCGCATAATGCTTCTGCACGGTGAGCAGATGCGCCGTAAGCGCCCGTGAAAACTCCTGCGTACCGGCATAGCCGCAAAAGCGCGCGAAGCTTTCGAGGCGGGCGGGGTCTTCGGGAACCTCGTGCGTCTGCTCGTCGGCCACCATCTGCAGCCGGTGCTCGATGCGGCGCAGATAGAGATAAGCTTCGCTCAGCTCCGCGGCGACTTCCGGCTTGATCCAGTGACGCTCCACGAGCTTCGCCATCGCCTCCAGCGTCTGCCGTGAGCGCAAGTCAGGCTGCCGGCCGCCGGCGATGAGCTGCTGTGTCTGCACGAAGAACTCGATTTCGCGAATGCCGCCGCGGCCGAGTTTGATATTGTGTCCAGCAACGGCGATCCGCCCGAAACCGCGGTGCGCGAAGATCTGCCGCTTCATCGCGTGCACGTCGGCGATCGCGGCATAGTCGAGGTATTTGCGCCAGACGAAGGGCGCCAGCTCCTGCACGAGCGCTTCGCCAGCCGTGATGTCGCCAGCACACGGGCGCGCTTTGATCAGCGCAGCGCGTTCCCAATTCTGGCCGAAGCTCTCATAGTAGATCAGTGCCGCCTCGGTCGAAAGCGCCAGTTGCGTGGCGCCCGCGTCGGGACGCAGGCGCAGGTCGGTGCGGAAGACATAGCCATCGGCGGTGCGCTCCGACATGAGCTGCACGAGGTCGCGCGTCAGCCTTACGAAGAAACTCGAAGGTTCGACGCCGGGAGCCGTGTGCGCACGCTCGCGCTCATAGAAAACAATGAGATCGATATCACTCGAATAGTTGAGCTCGCCCGAGCCGTACTTACCCATCGCCAGGACGATGTATCCGTCCGGCGTGATGCGGCCATCGCCGCGCGCAAGCCATTGCCCGCGCGCGACGGCTTCGCGGAAGAGGAAATCAACGGCTCCCTTGAGCGCCGCATCCGCGCACCGCGTGAGAGCGGTGGTAACCTCTCCCACGTCCCAGACACCGCCGAGATCGGCGAGCGCCGTCAACAGCGCCACCTCGCTCTTGAACACCCGGAGCGCGCGGAGCACTTCGGCTCGCTCCGCCGTCCGGGTCAGCGTGTGAGCCAGTTCTTCGCGAAGGCGCTCGAAGCGGATTTCGGGCGCATCGAGCAGAATACGGGACAGGCGGGCAGGATCACGCTCGATCAGCCCGGAAAGATAGGGAGAGCCACTGAACGTACCCGCGAGCAGCGCCTGGGCGCGCGGGTCGGCGAGCGCCTCTTGCAGCGGCGCCAAGGCGGGATCGGCCGCGATGCGCTCGGACAAAATGCGCATCGTTGCGGCGCTGCGGGTATCGTCGCCCGCAAGCGGTGCCTCGCTGAGGCGCGCCAACAGCGACCCCGATAGTGCCTTCTCGTCCGCCATGCGGCCTCGCCAACCCGATCTTGGGCCTTCCTCTTACCGGTCCTCGGGCCGCTTCGGAAGCGTTAGCACCACGCGCAGGCCGGGCTTGTTGTCCTCCAGGCGGACCGATCCGCCATGCAGACGCGCCACCGCCTGCACAAGGCTCAGCCCGAGCCCGGTTCCGGGCTCGGTCCGGCTCTTTTCCAGACGCACAAAGCGCTTCAAGACGCGCTCGCGGTCTTCCGGCGCAATGCCCGGGCCGTTGTCTCCAACGGCGATGACGACGCTGTCGGTGGCGTCGCTGAGATCGACGGTGATGGCGGATCCGCTGTCGGTGCCGGGCCGCTGGCGGCCCGAATACTTGATGGCGTTCTCGATAAGATTCGCCACGGCCTGCACCACGAGCTGCCGGTTGCCCGTGACGACGGCGCCGGCGTCCACGTTGTAGCTGAGGGTCATGCCCCGTTCCTCGGCCACGGGCTCGTAGAGCTCCGCCACATCCTCGACCACGCGGGCCGCGTCGAAGCGCTCTGCGTTCTCCTCCAGCGCCCCGGCCTCGAGGCGGGCCACCAGAAGCAGGCTGTTGAAGGTCTTGATGAGCTCGTCGGCCTTCTCGATCGTGTGCTCGAGACCCTCGCGATAGGCCCTCTCGCCGGTTTCCCGCAACGCCGCCTCCGCAGAATTGCGCAGGCGCGTCAGTGGCGTTTTGAGATCATGGGCGATGTTATCGGAAACTTCGCGCAGGCCGCCCATCAGCGCCTCGATACGCTCCAGCATGGCGTTGAGGTTGATCGCGAGCGTATCGTATTCATCGCCGATACCGCTCACCGCGATGCGGCGCGACATGTCACCGGCCATGATCGAACGGGCGGCGGCGTTGATCGTCTCGACCCGTTTCAGCGCAATTCGGCTGACCGCAAAGCCGGCGAGCAAGCCGCCGAGCGTGAGGAAGCCGAGAGCGAGAAAATAGATCGTGCCCATCTCGCCGGTGAAGCGGCGCTGCTCGTCGACATCGCGGCCGACGATCAATTGCTCGCCGGTGCCGATATCGACGGGAATCGCGACGGCGAGACGCTCGTCATCTTCCTGTGCGCCGGGCGTGTAGCGGAAAACGCCCCCGTAGGGCGTGCTGGCTATCTCCGGCGGGAGACGGCTGAGGTTGCCGGCGAGCTTGTGACCCTGCGCATCGGCGAGGAAATAGAGGCCGGGCCCCTCTGCCTGGCTGCGGGCTTCGACGGCGCGCACGACGGCGTCCCGTCCGCCCGATTTCGCCTCCGTCTTCAGCAGGGCCGCCTCGGCGCTGAGGGTGGACAGCACCTGGCTCGTCAATACGCGGTTGGTCTGCCAGAGCAGCAGCCCGACGACTAGCCCGGCAAAGACCAAGTATACCGCGACCGTTATGGCTGCGACGCGGAAAGCGGTCGTCGAGAATGCATGCGCCAGGCGTTCAGGCAGGGCCATCGCGGATTGTGTATCCTGCCCCGCGCACCGTATGCAAAAGAGGCTTGTCGAAGTTTTTGTCGATCTTCGCCCGCAGCCGCGAGACGTGCACGTCGATGACGTTCGTCTGCGGATCGAAGTGGTAGTCCCACACATGCTCCAGCAGCATCGTGCGCGTCACCACCTGTCCGGCATGCTTCATCAGATATTCGAGCAGGCGGTATTCGCGCGGCTGCAACTGGATCGCTTCGCCATCACGCGTCACCCGGTGCGATAGCCGGTCGAGCACCAGCCCGTCGACGACATAGCGTGTCTCCTGCTCCTCGGGAACGGCGCGGCGGGCCAGAGCCTCGACGCGGGCGAGGAGCTCGGAGTAGGCATAGGGCTTGGTCAGATAATCATCGCCGCCGGCCCTCAGGCCCTTGACGCGGTCGTCGACCTCTCCCAGCGCGGAAAGAATAAGCACGGGCGTGCGCACGCCTTTCTTGCGCAACTCCCGGATCATCGAGAGGCCGTCGAGCCGCGGCAGCATGCGATCGACGATCAGGACGTCGTAGACACCCTGCTCCGCGAGCGATTGGCCAGTCTCGCCATCCTCCGCGAGATCGGCGCCGTGGCCGCTTTCCTTCAGCGCCTTTTGCAGGAACTGGGCGGTTTCGCGATCGTCCTCGACCACCAGCACGTGCATCTTGTCACCGCGTCTTTGCCGAGGCGCGTCGCCCCGATTCGCATTTTGCCCTGTGCGCTTCCCAACGTCGAGGCGGCCCGCACTCTCGCGCGGAGGGTGCGGGCCGCCTCTAGTTTTCTCACTCGATCCTTACTCAGCTCTTGCTGAGCGGGATGGCCACGAGGACAGTCTGGTCGCCGCCCTTCTTGATGTGGAACATCACTGCGGGCAGTCCGTCGTCCTGGGCCTTCTTGACCGCCTTGGCCACATCCTGCGGCGTGCTGACAGTCTCGTTTCCAGCCTTGAGAACCACGTCGCCTTCCTTGATGCCCTTGAGCGCGGCGTCAGAGTTCGGATCGACGTTCGAAATCACGACGCCATCCTTGCCGGGGCCGGCCTTTACGCTGAGACCGAGCTGCTTGAGGTCGACGTTGCCACCCAGATCCTTCGGCTCCTCGGTGTCGCTGTTCTCCTCGGCGGGCTCGGACGAGTTCGGGTACGTGCCGAGCTTCACCTGCAGCGTCTTCTCGGCCTTGTCGCGCCACACCTTCACGTCGACCGTCGACTTGGCCGGCAGATCGGCGATGGTGCGGGCGAGATCGCGGCTGTCCTCGATCGCCTTGGTGTCGACCTGCAGGATCGCATCCTCGACCTTGAGGCCGGCGGCAGCAGCAGGGCCATCAGCCATGACTTCGCTGATGATCGCGCCCTTGGCTTCCTTCAGGCCAAGGCTACCGGCAAGATCCTTGTCGATGTTCTGGATCTTCACGCCCAGCCAGCCGCGGCTGACGGTGCCACCCTTCTGGAGCTGATCGACAACACGCTTCACCGTATCGGCAGGCACGGCGAACGCGATACCGACGTTACCGCCCGTAGGACTGTAGATCGCGGTGTTGACGCCGACGACGTCGCCTTCGAGGTTGAAGGTCGGGCCGCCCGAGTTGCCGTGGTTCACGGCGGCGTCGATCTGCATGTAGTCGTACGGGCCACCGATGTTACGGGCGAGCGCCGAAACGATACCGGCCGTCACCGTGCCGCCGAGGCCGAACGGGTTACCGACCGCCAGCACCCACTCGCCAACGCGCGGGGTCTTCTCCGCGAGCTTCACGACGGTCAGCGGCTTCTTGGGTTCGATTTTCAGCAGAGCCAAGTCCGTGCGGGCGTCGGTGCCCACGATCTTGGCGTCGATCTCTTCCTGGTCGTCGAAGCTCACCTTCACCTTGGTGGCGCCGTCGACGACGTGGTTGTTGGTTACGATGTAGCCGTCCGGCGAAACGACGAAGCCGGAGCCGGCCGCCTGGCGCGGACGCTGCTGCATCGGGCCGCCCTGACCGCCCGGCATGTTCTTGAAGAACTCATTCAGCGGGTGGTCCTCGGGCAGGCCGGGAATGCCTTCGAAGGGACGGCCGCCGGGGGCGCGGCGGTCGGCGACTTTCACCTCGTTGGTGGTCGAAATCGAAACCACCGCCGGCTTCACGCGCTCGACGATGTCGGCAAACGACATGGTTTCAGCGGGGGTGCCCGGCTTCAGCTGGGCAATCGCCGGGGCCGAGTACTGGGCAACTCCGAAGCCAACCAATCCGGCGCCGACAACCGCCACGGCGGCCAGTCGCCGCAAATCGCGGACGGTCGATGTTGTTGGCCCGCTCTTTGCTACGACCTCGGGCGAGCTGGGTTGGATAGGCATGCGCAGGAACCTCCATTCTGCAAAGCGAGAGTACTTCCGCTGAAGAAAGGCCTAGCGAAACGGGGATTACGGCAGCCTTTCGATTGCCTTAACAGTTGGTAATAAACGGGGCGTTCACCAATGCCCGAAACGAGGCACTGCGTATGAAGCGCCCCGCGCGTCCCGCTATTTTTCAAGTTCTGCGCCAGCTTGCCGGTCTGGCATTGTCCGCGGCCTTCGCGGGGATGGTGACGCTCCCCGGATCGCGGGCGGCCGCCTCGATCTTCGGGGCCGATGAGCGCGTGCCGCTACCCCAAAGCCTGCAAAAGGCGGGGGCGAAGCTCGGCCTCTTCTTCGATAAAGGCTCTCACTCGGTCTGCACGGCTTTCTGCGTCGCGCCCGACGTGATCCTCACTGCCGCCCACTGCCTCTATCGTACCAGCGGACAGCAGCCGCTGCGGCTCAACGATCTGTCGTTCAAGTTGCATGGCGTATCGCAGACAGTGAAGATCGCGGGCGCCGATACGGGCGCGCCGGAAGCGAACGTTTCCCCCGGATCCACACAGCTCAATGTTCATCCGCCCATCGATGCGACGCGTGATTGGGCGATCGTGCGGCTTGCGCAGCGCGCCTGCACTGCCGGCGTCTTCAAGGTGAAAAGCAAGCCCGTCGACGAGGTGATGCAGCTCGCCTCATCGGGCCGCGTCTATAACCTCGCCTATCACCGCGACCTGCCGAAATGGCAGCCGATGCTCAATGCCGGGTGCAACGTGAAGCGCTCGTTCGACGACGCGGACTGGCCGACCATCAAGCGGGATTTCTCCAACCCCGAGCAGCTTCTACTTCATACGTGCGATACGGGTGCGGCCTCTTCCGGCTCGCCGCTCCTGATCGACGGGGCGGACGGCCCGGAGGTGATCGGCATCAACGTCGGCACCTACGTGCAGTCGAAGGTGATCATGCTCAACGGCGAGGTGCTGCACCGTTTCAAATCGGACGATGTCGCCAACACGGGGGTGAATGCCCTCGCCTTCTCTCCAGCGCTCGACGCTTTCCTTTCGGCCGAAACGCTGCGTACGCGGCGCGACGTCCGTCGCCTTCAGGATGCGCTTGCTGCACGCGGGCTCTACACCGGCCCGCGTGATGGCGTTTACGGCCCAGCTCTACGCACCGCGATCACGACGTTCGAGCAGGCTTCCCTAATGCGCACCACGGGGCTCGCCACACGCGCTCTACTGCAAGCATTGACCGTCGATAACGAACTCGTCACGGGGAAAATTCCAAGTGCTACGACGAGCGCCGCGACGGGGACGCGCTGAGACACTGCCATTGCACGCTGGTACGCCGGCACTCAATCTTTTATGGGAGGCTCGCCTTCGGTCTCGGCGAGAATTTCGCGAAGCCGATCTTCCTCATCTGAGGTGAGCGGCTCGGCAGCTTGGTTCGGAGCGGCAGCGACGGTCTGCCTGCGGCGCCAAGCACGCGCCGTCGCCCAGACCGCGATGATGAGCGCCAGCACGGGCGCGAGCCACAACAGCAGCGTGTGCCAGCTCAAGGGCGGCCGCAGCAGCACAAACTCGCCGTAGCGGTCTTCGACGAAGCGCAGCACTTCGCCGTCACTGTCGCCCGCCTTCAGACGCTCGCGCACCAGGAGACGCAGATCGCGCGCCAGGGGGGCGTTACTATCGTCGATGGATTGGTTCTGACAGACGAGGCAGCGCAGCTCCGAGGAGATGGCCCGCGCGCGGGCTTCGAGCGCTGGATCGGGCAGAATCTCATCGGGCTCGACGGCGAAAGCGGCACCCGCGGCGAGCATCGCAGCCAGGCACGCGAGCGGCACACTCGCCACGCCCGCGCGGTTCAGCGGTGAGAACATTCTGCGCGTTGTCAGCTTGCGCATTGCCATGGTGAGCGGCCTCACTCGGCCGGCGCAGCCACGACCCGCCGCGCGCGGCCGGGCGCGCCGACGCGCAGGCGGCGGTCGGAGAGGGAGATCGCGCCGGCGATGAACATCACTACGGCGCCGAGCCAAATGAAGCGCACGAATGGATTGAAATAGACCCGCACCGCATAGCCGCCCGCCGTCTGCGCATCGCCCAGCACCACGTAGAGATCGCCGCGCCAGCCCGGGTGGATGCCGGCCTCGGTGGTCGGCTCCGGGGGCATGTCGTAGATGCGCCGCGACGGTTCGAGGTGGCTCACCTGCGTGCCGCCGCGGGCGGCATCGAATACGGCCACCTCCTCGCGGTAGTTCGGGCCGGTCCGCGGCGCAACGCCCCGGAAGGTGATGTCGTAGCCGGCAACGGAAACCACCTCGCCCGGCTTCATGACGAGGATTTTTTCTTCGCGGTAGGCGCTCGTCGAGATGACGCCTACGACCAGCATCCCGACGCCGAAGTGCGCAAGCGCAGTACCGATGGCGGAACGCGGAAGATTGACGAGCCGGCGGGCAGCCTCCTCAAGCGACACGCTGCCGATACGCACGCGCCAAGCGATCTCGGATATCGCGCCCGCCATCACGAAGACGCCAAGGGCGATGCCGAACGGAGCCAGCCACGGGCCGCGCTGAAGCACCGCAAGCGTACCAACCATGACGACGACGGCGAGCAGCGCGGCAAAGGCAAGCCGCTGCGCGGCGCCGAGAACATCGCCGCGCTTCCAAGCAAGGAACGGACCGAACGGCAACGCCAGAAGCAGCGGCACCATCAGCGGGCCGAAAGTCCAGTCGAAATAGGGAGGGCCGACGGAAATCTTGTCGCCCGTGAGCGATTCAAGCGCCAATGGGTAGAGCGTGCCGATGAATACCGTGGCGCACGCGGTCGTCAGCAGGATGTTGTTGAGAACGAGGCTGCCCTCGCGGCTGATGGGTGCGAAGATTCCACCCTGCCGCAGATCGCGCGCGCGCGCCGCGTAAAGCGCCAAGCCGCCGCCGGTGAAGAGCGTCATGATGGCGAGCACGAATACGCCGCGCTGCGGATCGACGGCGAACGCATGCACCGAGGTGAGGATGCCGGAGCGCACGAGGAACGTGCCCATCAGCGACAGCGAGAAAGTGAGGATCGCGAGCAGCACGGTCCACACTTTCAGCGCGTCGCGCTTTTCCATCACGAGCGCTGAATGGAGCAGCGCGGTGCCCGCGAGCCAGGGCATGAACGAAGCGTTTTCAACGGGATCCCAGAACCACCAGCCGCCCCAGCCGAGCTCGTAATAGGCCCACCACGATCCCATTGCGATGCCCAGCGTCAGACACATCCAGGCGGCGAGCGTCCACGGACGCACCCAGCGCGCCCAGGCGGCATCGATCCGTCCGTCGATCAGCGCCGCAACGGCGAACGAGTAGGCGATGGAGAAGCCGACGTAGCCCGCGTAGAGGAAGGGCGGGTGAAACGCGAGCGCGGGGTCCTGCAGAATCGGGTTGAGGCCGTTGCCATCGGCGGGCGGCGGATCGAGACGCAGGAACGGATTCGACGTCAGCAGGATGAAAAGCATGAAAGCGACGGCGATCGATGCCTGCACGGCAAGCACGTTTGCTTTCAATGTCGGTGGGAGATTACGTCCGAAGGCGGCGACCGCGGCGCCGAAGAGCGCGAGGATCAGCACCCACAGCAGCATCGAGCCTTCGTGGTTTCCCCACACACCCGAGATGCGGTAGAGCAGCGGCTTCGTCGAGTGCGAGTTCGCGACAACGTTGGCGACCGAGAAATCAGACGTCACGTAGGCAATGGTGAGCGAGAGAAACGCGACGATCAGGAGGCCGAGCTGGCATAGCGCGGCGGGCTCTCCGACGGCCATCAGCCGCTCATCGTCGGTTCGCGCCCCGTAGGCCGGCACGACCATCTGGAAAATGGCAACGAGCAGCGCCAGCACCAGCGCGAAATGTCCAAGCTCGACTACCATCGATCGATCCTCGCGTGTGCGGCCAGGGCAGTCACTGCGTTAATCCCGCCGGATGCTCGGCGCCCTTGCCGAGCTTGACGCCCTTCGCTTCGAGCGCCTTCGCGACCTCGGGCGGCATATAGTTCTCGTCGTGCTTGGCGAGGACGGAGTCGGCGAGGAACGTGCCTTCCGGCGACAGCTTGCCCTCGGCAACGACGCCCTGCCCCTCGCGGAAAAGGTCCGGCAGCACGCCCTCGTATACCACGGGTATGTTGCCGATGGTGTCAGTCACGACAAAGTCAACCTTGGTGCCTTCGCCACGCTTAACCGAGCCCGCGGCCACGAGACCGCCGAGCCGGAAACGCTGGCCGGCCGCGATAGGCTTCTCGGCGAGGTCGCTCGGCGTGTGGAAAAATACGATCGCGTCGCGCAGTGCGAACAGGACAAGGCCCGCGGCAACCATCAATACCGCCACGCCGACCCCGATCAGAATTCCACGCCGCTGCTTGCGCGTCATGCCTCGTCCCTTGCCGCTTCTCTCATGAGCCGAGCCCCAGGCTTTCAGCCAGAACGTTGAGCTCGGCGAGGGATTTGTCGTCGCCCGAAAATTGGCCGCGCGCGCTCGACAGCGCGGTCACGGCATCATCGCGCCGGCCCAGCACCACATAGGAGCGGACCAGCCGCATCCAACCCTCAAGGTCGTTACCGTTCTGCTTCAGTCGCGCCGAGAGGCCCTCGACCATCTCGGCAATGCGCTTGTCGCGCTCCGCTGGGCTCATCGCTGCGATGCTATCGGCCGCGGAGCCCGCAGCGGGCGCAGTGGCGGGAGGTATCTCGGGCATGGGCGTACCGAGCTTCTCGCTCGCCGATTGAAGGCGTGTCACCAGCAGGCCACGCCATGGCTCTTGGGCGCCGTTCAGCAGCCTGCGGTATTCGGCCTCGGCGCCCTTGAGGTCGCCGTCCTGCTCGCGCCCGATCGCAAGCCAGACCTGCGGCTCGATGTTGTCGGGCTCGAGTGCCTTCAGGCGCTCATACGCCTGCCGTACCGGCTCGCTCACGACGCCATTCTGCACCATGATGAGCGCGCGGGCGAAGCCGGCGAGGCGCTTGGGCGATTCACCCAGGAGCCGGGCGGCGCGCTGGAAGGCATCGGCGGCCTGGGTGAAATTTCCCAGGCGCATATACACCGGCGCCAGAACATCCCAGCCGCGGCCATCCTCCGGATTGGCGCGCAGATGCGCTTCAACTTTCGCTACGAGATCGGCTGCGGTTGCATTTTCGGTTGGCGCATCGAGGCGTGCTGCGTAGGGGCGGCTCGGAAGCTGAGGCGAGCCCACGCCAAGATAAAGCGCGATGCCGATGACGGGCAGCGCCGCGGCCGAATAAATCGCCAACTGGCGCAGACGGCCGGAGCTTGCGCTTCGCGCCGCTTCAGCGTGCCGTTTTTCCTCGGCGCGGCGAAGGAGCCGTCGGGCCAATTCTATGCGTGCGCCCTCGGCCTCTGCGCCGCCGAGAAGCCCCTGCGTGCGTTCAGCTTCGATCTCCGCAAGCTGGTCACGGTAAACGGCAAGCTCGCTATCGGCCGTCGCATCAACCGCACCGGGTGACAGCAATGGCCGGGTGACCGCCCAAACGACGGCAGCCGCCATCACCGCAAAGAGAAGCCAAAGCACCATGCCGCCATCCAACCCCCGCCGCGAGGCTGGAATACGGCCCAAGCGCCGGAGTTACAAGCCTCGACGGCCGCGGCAAGATTTCTACCGCAGTGCAAAATAATGGAAATTTTGCCGGCTGAGCCGTGGGATGGCAGCACCAACCGCGCCGAGGCAGCGCCTCAACGCGTGCTTGCACCCGTGTGGTGCGTTATCCGGCTACTATCCCCAGGCGCCTATCCCTAGGCGACGTTGCGCCAAGTGCCGTCCCGGTTGCGGCAGGCCGTGCCACGCATGGTGCGAGGGCGTCCGTCGATGAAGACGGTGTGCGTATAATCGCGGCAATCGAGCCCGCTGCGCTTATAGGGGCGGCCTGGGACGACGTCGCCGTAGCGGCCGTTGTCGGGATTGCGCCACCGGCGTGGGCGATCCGATTCGCCCTCTTCGAGGGCCGCAAATTCAGCTTGCTCGGCGAGCCGGCGGTCCTGCTCGTCCATCGACCGGCCGATCTCGCTGCCGACGATGCCGCCGATCATGGCGCCCGCGACCGTGGCGAGAACGTTGCCCGTGCCTTTACCGACCTGATTGCCGATGATGCCGCCCGCGACGCCGCCAACGATCATTCCGGTGTCGGCCTTGCTGGGCCCCTCGGGCCCGCACGCGGGCAACAACGCCGGGATAAGCAGGGCCGCGAACAGACGCCCCCTATCAAAGCCCCCGGATTTTGCGCTGGCGCGAGCCACGGCCTTGCCCATGTCGATGGTCTCCCCCGAAACGCGCCGGGTATCCGACGCGTCCCCTATGTATTCTGATCACAGTGTAGCCGACTAGCCAAGGAATGTGGACCCGCCGTGACAGAAAGCCGGCCCCAATTGGGCGTCGACAAATACACCTAACTCACCCTGCGGGCAGGTTCAGGTGTACCGCCAGCCCTCCCTGGGGCGCTTGAGCAAGCTCGCAGGTGCCTCCATAGGAACGGGCCAGTTCCAGAACGATCGACAGCCCCAACCCCGAGCCCGGCTTCGTCTCGTCGAGACGCAAACCGCGTTTGCCGATGCGGCTCCGCTGCTCCTCGCTGAGCCCGGGGCCGTCATCGGCCACGGTGATGGCGAGGCGGCGGTTCCTGGCGCGGCTGGTCGTCGTGGGGGTCTCGATGGTCAGCTCCACTTCCCGGCGCGCCCACTTGCAGGCGTTGTCGAGAAGGTTGCCGAGCATCTCCTCGAGGTCCTGCTTCTCGCCGGAAAAGCGCGCGTCGGCCGCGCAATCGACGTTGATGATGATCCCCTTATCCTGATGAATGCGCTGCAAGGCGCGTGCGAGGGATTCGACGACCGGCGCAACGGGCGTCACCCGGCCGATGACACCTACGCGCGCGGCCATGCGGGCGCGGTCGAGATAGCGCGTCACCGACTGTTTCATGATCTCGGCCTGCTCGACGACTTTATCGCCGAGCCCCGTTTTATCGGCGCGGGCTTCGTTGGTGATCACGGCCAACGGCGTTTTCAGCGCGTGGGCGAGGTTCCCCACCTGGGTGCGCGCGCGGTCGACGATCGCCTGGTTGGAGCGAATGAGCGCATTGAGCTCCGACTGAAGCGGCTCGATCTCTGCCGGCAGGTCGCCATCGAGCGTCGTCGCCGTGCCGGAGCGTATCGCGGCCAGGCCCCGCTCGATCTGGCGCAGCGGCAGCAATCCGAAGCGCACTTGGAACAGCGTCACTGCCACGAGGCCCAAGCCCGCGAGCGCGAGTGCCGTTGTCAGGCGATAACGAAAATTGGCAACGAGGTGGTCGAGCCAATCCTGCGGACCGGCGACGACAATGGAGTAGCGCGGCTTGCCCGGCTCGTGGCCTAGCGAATCGATGACCTCCACGATCCGCAGCGGCTCGCCCTTCGGCCCCTTGGTGTTGAGCCAGCGCGCGCCCGATGCGTCCGGCGCAACCGATTTCGCCTCCGGCGAGGGCAGCGTCCAGGTTGCGAGCGATGGCGAAACGAGCTTGCGTCCGGTTGCGGGCTGCAACGGCGTTATCTGCCAGTACCAGCCCGAGTGCGTCACCTCGAACAGCGGCTCATAGAGGTTGCTGGGGGGAAGCGGTTGCGCCTCGCCGGCGGCGCTGCCCATCGAATCCACCGTGATGGCGTTGACGAGCTTCAAGAGCTGACCGTCGAAGCTCGCCTGCACGTCGTCGCGATAGAGCTGGTAGATGATAAAGCCGGCAATCGGCAGCACCAGCAGCGTCCAGGCCGCCGCCGTGGCGAATAGTCGGAACGCGAGCGAGTGGAAGCGCATGCGCTCTAGTGCCCCGTCTCCGGTCTTCTCCTGAGCCTACCGCCGCGCGATACGCTGCTGCTCTCGGTGATGGGCGCGGGGGCGATCATTCAGGCTTCAGCCGGTGTTTCGCTCAGGCGGTAGCCAAGGCCGCGCACGGTCTCGATCACGTCGGCGGGAATTTTCTTGCGCAACCGGCCAATGAAAACCTCGATGGTGTTCGAATCCCGGTCGAAGTCCTGCTCGTAGAGGTGCTCCACAAGCTCGGTGCGGGAAACGACGCGGCCATTGTGGTGCATCAGATAAGCCAGCAGGCGATACTCGTGCGACGTCAACTTTACCTGCTGACCGTTGCAAGTGACGCGCGCGGTTTTGGTGTCGAGCCGCAGTGGACCGCATTCGATCTCGCTCTTGGCGTGGCCGGAGGCGCGGCGCACCTGGGCGCGCACGCGGGCCAGCAGCTCCTCCATGTGGAAGGGCTTGGCGACGTAATCGTCGGCGCCGGCATCCATGCCGGCAACCTTGTCGCTCCAGCGGTCGCGTGCGGTGAGAATGATCACCGGCATCTTGCGGTCGGAGCGGCGCCATTGCTCCAGGATGGAGATGCCATCCATCTTCGGCAGACCGATGTCGAGGATGACGATGTCGTAGGGCTCGGTGTCGCCAAGGAAGTAGCCTTCCTCGCCATCGAACGCTGAATCGACCGCATAGCCAGCGTCGCCCAGCGCCGCGACGAGCTGCCGGTTCAGGTCCTTATCATCCTCAACAACCAGGACGCGCACGCGCCTTCCCCCCGTTTCTCGGCCCATTTCGGCCGGGACTATAACGGGGGCGTTCGATTCATCCTAGCCCGGGCCATTCCGGCGCAAACATCAGCCCAAATCGACCAACGTCTTAAAGCCGCCATAGATCATGCGCTTGCCATCGAAGGGGGCGTCCTTCCCCTCCATCATCGACTTGAGGCGCGGATCCTGCATCACCTTGGTGTTGATCCGGTCTCGCGCCGCCCGGTTCGGATAGACGATGTAGGAGAAGACGACAACCTCACCGGGCTTGAGCTTCACGCTCTGCGGAAACGAGGTCAGCTTGCCGGGTTTCACATCGTCGGCGACACATTCCCGAAACGCCAGCGCGCCATGCTCCATCCAGATCTTGCCGGCCTTGCGCGCCAGCTTGCGATAGTCGTCGAGCTTGTCCTCCGGCACGGGCACTATGAATCCGTCGACATAGGGCATCGATTTCTCCGTTCGGTTGCGCGGCCCCGTGGGGCTCCGGGCTCGACCTTACGGCATGCCGCGGCACTTGCGAACCTTGCAATGGGGATCAGCGTCCGAAGGGGCTACGGGCATCCACCGTACGGCTGGTCAACTTTCCATCCGGCTCGCGCACGACGATCCGATAGACGAACGTGCCGTTCTCCTCGCACAGCGTCGTCTTCACGATACTGCCGGGCATCTGTCCCGCCGCGATGGTGGATAACGTCTCAACGGTCGCCAGTTTTTCTTCGCGTACGATCGGCGCAGCCACCGACCAATCGGGGAAGCAGGCGCTGCTCGCGGGTAAAGCGGAAATGAGCAAAACGGTCGCGAAACAAGTGATGCGCAACATGTCTATCTTGGAGGAAAAATGGACGGGTCAGCACGCTGCTGTGCTAGCGCGCCACCGCTGAACCCACCATGAATGGGCCGCGATGGCGCGATTGGTAAGCGCTAGAGCTTCATCTGCACGTTGCGCTGCGCGAGCGGCCTCGAAGCACGCATGCGCCCGTAAATCGTCATCAGAGTTCCGATCAAACCGCCGACAGCCTGCACGCTCTGCACGATGCCTTCGCCCGCTTCGCGTACGAGATCGCCGGTGATATCGAAACCGAAGGCGGGGGCGACGGCGGGTAACACCGTGGAGAGCCCGGTGATGACTGCGCCCCAGATGGTGATCGACTGTCCCCACCACTTGCGTTCCGTCTGCTGCGTACTTTCACCCATGCTCACCGATCCTTTCTGCTGGTCTGCCGTCGATGGGATTTGCGCGGCCGCGGTGTCGCCGATGGCCGGATCGGCGAGGACGCGCGCCCGCGAAAGTGTCTTGTCCACCCGCGCCAGCCACCCGCGGCCGAAACGCCAGAAGTGCGGTAGCGCGCGGTAGCGTTCCCGCCGCACCTCCGCGTAGCGCGCCAAGATTTCCTGGGTGGATAGGCTGGCAATCGCCGCGCGCGTATTGGGGCCAATCTCGCCGTCGACGTCGGTGCCGACGGCGCGCTGCAACAGACGCATCGCGCCCGTCACACCGTGGTTGACCGATGCGTCGAAGTGGAAGAACGCGAGCGCGGGTGCCATCTCGGCGCAGAACGCGGGGCGCCAGTATCGCTGGATGTAAATGTCGCGCACCACGTCGTCGGGGATGCGCCGCAGCTGCGATTTCAGCGTTTCACGGCTCTGCGTCGTCAGCGGCGTACGCTTCCAGGCCGCGTACGTTGCAAGCGTCACGCCGCGGTTGGTCGGCCCGCCCGGATCATGGGGATCATCGGTGTAGCCGCCCTCCATCTCGAGAACATGCACGAGCGCTTGGGCGAATAACTCCGAGGCCGCACCCGACTGCTCCGGTGAAACCTCGGATCGCTGCTGCGGAACCGACTGCGGCCAACGCAAGCCGATCAACCTCGTTTTCGGATAGGCCGCGACGCTCACCGCGTCGCCCTGGTTTCCCCCGAGGAGCATCAGGTGCGACGCGGTCTCCCCCAACAGGAAGCCGACGTGCCCGGCGGCCGGATCGGAGCCGCGGCTCAGCACCACGACGGCGCCGAAACGGCCGCCTTCTATTTCTTCGCCCCAGCGCAAATAGGAACGCGCCATTAGCGAGCGCGTCGAGGCAAAGCCCGCACGCTCCAGGCATGCACCCGCAAAGGCCGCGCACCACGCCACTTCGTCGTGCAAGATGGCAGGATGGCCCACGTCGCGGAAGAAGGCGCGAATGCGGGCGTTATCGGCGCTGCCGCGCACTTCGCGCTGGCCAAGCTCGGCCCACGCGGCGGCGAGCCAGGGCGGCTGTTCCATCATAGCGGGTGCCTCGCTAAACCGTCGCGGCGCGCGCGGTGCCGCGCCCGTAGCTCGCGGAGAGCTGATAGACGCGGACGTCAACCTTCGCTCGCGGCGCGCCGAAGTCTGCGCTTTGCTGTACGGCAGTGTAGGTCACCGAAGGTGTGGCGCTGGCGAGCGTACGCACCACGGCGGCGCCGTCGAGCACATCCACCTCGTAGCGTTCCGTATCCTCGCTGAGCGGCACATCCGGAGCCTCCCAGCCATCGCCACCGATACGGGTGCGGCGCACCCAGGTAATCGCCACGTCACCGTTGCTGCGGGTCGCCTTCACGTGCACCGGCGCAAACGGCTTCATGCCAAGTCCTGCGAAGGTGTGCGTCGTCGCGCTGTAGGTTGCATCCCCGATGTCGCGGCTCCCGGGACCGTATCGCCACGAATACGGCAGCCGAATTTCCGAAGCAGAAAGGTCGATGCGTGCGAGCGCCGTGTTGAGCAGGATGAAACGGGCGCCTGCCGGTACCTCGGCGCGCATGGCGAACTCAGTGCCCCCCTGCCCGCGGAGCAGACCGGAAAGCTCGTAGACGCCCGCTTCTACGAGCGCGGCGTTCGCGAACTGGACGACCTCCCATTCGCCATCGCCATTGCGCAGGGCGGCGGCGTTGCGCCCGGCTAGAAGCTGCAGCAGGGTAACGGACGAGAGCGCTTCGCCCTCCACTTGCACGCGCACGAGCGTTGCGTAGTCGAGCCGCCCCTCCGGCCCGGAAGGCAACGGATCGAGAGTGACACCGACGGTGGCCGGAGCGGAGCAGAGCGCCTTCAGCGCATATCCGTTCGTCTCCGGCGAGCCGTAGATCGCCACCGCTCCCGGCCAGGGTGTCTGCGTTGCCGCGACATAGCCCGCCAGAGGGGGCTCGTCGCCGCGCAACAGCGGCAGGTCGATGAATTCGACGAGCGGCGAGCCGGTGATCACGCCGGCACCTTGCCGCGGCGGACGGTCCTTGCCTTGCAGCGCGCCGTAGATATCAGGATCGACGCTGCGCGCCTCGATCTCGCGCACGCCGTGCTCTCCGATCTCCGTGATGCGGAACGGTCTCGCCTCGCCGGCATGCTCGATCCGCACGATGTCGGATGGCTCCAGCGCGAGCAGGCTTGGCGGAGCTGCGAAGCTCGCACGCTCGCGCGCGGCCCATGCCTCGAACAGCCACGTTTCGGCCATGCTGTCCGCCTGCTGGGCCTCGAGTACCAGCGGCACATCAGCCTGGCTCACGCGGCCGCTCGCGCCGGTGATGCGCCGCGCCTCGGCGACCGCCTGGCTGTAATCTCCGGAAGCTGCGATGAAACGGATCTTGGCGGACGCGGGCAGCTCTGTTTCCTGACCGCGGGTGAGTGTCAGCAACGGCGCCTCCGCACGCGTCTCCACAAGGTCGTCCGCGCTGAGTTCGACAACGCTCGGCTCTGCGCCGCGGTGGCGGAATACGATCTCGCCGCCGCTTTCCAAAGCATCGAAGAAATAGGCGAGCTCCAGCGGCTCCAGCGCATCGCGGGCGGCCATCACGCGGTCGATTACGTACCCCGGCACCGTTCCGCTGAGCGCTCCCGCATCGTGGTCGGGGAAACCATAATCCTGCAGCAGCCGCGTGACGGTGTCAGCAAGGGGGGCGCTGGCGAAGCGACCCGTCAGCCAGTGACCGTATTGCCAGTTCTCGCCGTCACCCCATGCCGCGGTGTCGTTTGGAAACGCCGGATAGGGCCGCGCATCCCATGTGTAAACGTAGACGCGCGACAGATCGACCATCGGCGCGCCGTAGATTTCGGAGGTGGGATTCGACCCTGCCAGATAGCCGCGCGCATTGGGATCCAACCCCTTGATGATCGCGCGCAGGAAGCGCCGCTGCATGAAGTCGTCGCGCGTGCCGTTGGAGAAATACGGCAGCGCCGTCTCGGAGCTTTTCGGATCGACGAACACGTTCGGCTGGTTGGCGCCCTTGTCGATTGCCGGACAGCCGATTTCCATCAGCCAGAACGGCTTCGACTGCGGAACCCAGGCGGTGGGTGCGTCGCTCTCGACGCCGCCGGGACGGTTGTAGTGCGGATTCAACCACCATGAGCGGATGTCCTTGTAGCGGAACACCCACGGCTTGCCCGCACCATCCATGATGGGTGTGCGCACTTGTGCAGCGCGATCCTCGGGCGAGGCGTAGTACCAGTCGAAGCCTTCGCCCGCGCGCAGGTTGCCCGTCAGATAGGAGAGGTCGTAGATCGAGCGCACGCCAGCCTGCAGATCGAGATGATCGCGCCCCTCGCGCCAATCGGCGAGCGGCCAATAGACGTCGATGCCGATGGCGTCGATCGCGGCGGATGCCCACAGCGGATCGAGGTGGAAGTAGACGTCACCCGATCCGTCCGCCGGCTGGTGGCCGAAGTATTCCGACCAGTCCGCCGCATAGACGATCTTCGTTCCGGGCAGGACGGTCTTCACGTCCTCGGCGAGAGACTTGAGCGCCGCCACGAACGGATAGCTCGCGGCTCCATCGCGCACGCACGTGAGCCCGCGCAACTCGCTGCAGAGCACGAACGCATCGACGCCGCCCGCTGCCTTGGCAAGGAACGCATGGTGCAGGATCATGCGGCGGAACGACCACTCGTCGGGGCCTGAATAAACCACCTCGCCGCCTACGATGGTGAAGTGCGATGGTCTCGCCGCGCCGACGAAAGCAGCGATCTGCGCTGCCGCGGCCGATGTCTTGTCAGGGCTTCCCGTCTGACCCGCCGCCGGATGCGCCGTGATGCGGCCGCGCCAGGGGTATGCCGGCTGGCTGGCACCGCCGTACGGGCTGGGAAGCGCGTTCGGCGCCGGCACATCCATCAGGATGAAAGGATTGAGCGTCACAGCGATTCCGCGCGCGTGCAGATCGCGGATTGCTTCGATGACGCTGCGGTCGCTCGGCGTTCCGCCATAGGCGGCGCGTCCATTCTTCTGGCTCACGACGTAGGCGTTGGCGCGCGTTCGGCCCGCCACCTTCCACGCGTAAGGACTGGTGATCTTATCGCGGTGCTCGACCCCGGGCCGTAGCTGGCACACGCCCGCGCGCAGGTCGGTGCCGAACCAGCTCACCACGAGCGAGACGCTGCGCGCATTCGGCAGCGTTGCTTCGAGCTGATCGACGGAGATGGTCCAGTCCGTGCCACCCTGGCGCGAATGGACGTTCTCCGGCTCCTGTGTCGCGAGGCCCACGAGCTGCGTCACGGGCGTCGGCGAATAGGCGAACTCGCCCGAGCCGGGGATCATCACCACCGCGCGGATGTCCTCGCCGAAGGTTTCGACCGAGCGGTAGACCTCGAAGGAAAGCTGCGGCATGCGATTGCCAAATGGCGCGAGGGCCATCCGCTCGAACACCACATAGGCCGTGCCGCGGTAGGCCGGTGCTTTGCCCGCGCCTTCGCGGGCCGCAATGAGACTATCGGCGTTCTGCGTTTCGCTGCCCGTGTAGAGGCGGTGCACGATCTGCCCGCGGTCGAGCTCTGCGCCATCCGCCCAGATGCGGCCGATGCCCGCGATCTCGCCCTCACAGAGGGCCACGGCGAAGTTGCCGTAGTAGCGATATTCTGTGGTGACACTCGATGGCGCACGGGCGCCTCCGCCCAGGCCTTTGCCTGATCCGCCACCGCTCGAGGAGGTCACGATCTCCTCCTCGAACGGCGTCGCCCAGATCACCTGTCCGCCAAGACGCACCCGCCCATAGACGCGCGGCATCGGTGCACCTTCGGTCGAGGCGGTGATGTGCAGCTCCGAGAGGCGCGGGCCCTCGATGTGGCGGGTCTTGCCCGAGCCTCCGAGCAGCGCCTGATCGACCATCGAGCCGGCAATAGCGCCGAGCTGCGATCCGATCGTGGCACCGGTAATCGTTGCGCCGAGCAGCGTGACACCGGCCGGAAGCACAGCGCCGCCGATCGCCGCCCCGGCGGCTGCGAGTGCAAGGGTTGCCATCAGCGTGCCCTTTCAGGAAACCGGAATGCGCCGGCGATGCGGCGCCTCCACCAGCGCGAAATCGGAACCTCGCACACCGGCGCACCCTCCACGGCATGGATCATCGTCGACGCTCCCGAAAGTATCGCTACATGCTTCGCCACGGCTCCCGCGCGCAGGCGAAACACGACGACGTCGCCGGCGCGCGCCTCGCCAGGCGCAATCGCCGGCATGTGTCGCGCGGCAGCCAGGAGCATCGTCTCCATACCGCCGCCTTCGGCCCAGTCGCGGCTGTAGGGCGGTGGCGTTTCGGCCTCGCGGCCGTAGAGCTCGCGCCATACGCCGCGTACGAGGCCCAGGCAGTCGGTGCCGACGCCACGGACACTGCTCTGGTGATGATAGGGCGTGCCGATCCATCCGCGCGCAACGCGCACGATCTCGGCGCCGCCGATCTCCGGCGCGCTCGACATGTGTATGATCCCGTGGGCTCGGTTGGTTGGCGCGTGGCCAGGTCGCGCTGCTAGGCGCCGCGGCGGCCGAACGCGGTGATGAAGTCGTTGCCGGGCATATGCGGGAAGCCGCGGAAGTTGGCCACGTTGGCGAACTTCGACTGGCACGTCGTGCAGTGCTTGTCGCAGCCAGCCGTCACGGTGAAGGTCTGTCCGCTTTCAAGCGGTCCGCGCGCCGGGGCCCATAGCTCGAGCATCACAGTCCCGCTGGTATTGGTGTGGCTGCGGATCTCCACTGCTTGTCCGTTCGCGGCGCCGGAGGTGAAGGTCAGCAGTCCGCGCGCAAACCAACCGTCGGCAAAGGCATTAAGGCCGGAGGCGGTGAAGCGGCGCGTGCTTGACGCTGCAATGATCGCGCCTTCGCCTCTATATGCGGGCGCATCGAGCGAGATGCCGCAGCGTCGATCGCCAAGGTCCGCATCGCAGGTGAACTGATAAAGGCGGCCCTTCGGCTGCTGCAAGTAATGGGCAAGTCCGCGCACCTCTGCCGTGAAGTTCAGCCCGGCGCGACGCACCTCGCCGAGGCTGCCGGAGCGCATCAAGACACGCTGCTCGGGATCGGCCCAATTGACGCGGAAAATCTCCACCTTCGCGTCGTCATAAAGACCGGCGGCAAGATCGGCTTCGGCGAGACGGTCGGACGAGAGCGCGCTCGTCACCTCCAGATTGTCGACGCTGAGCCCGACGCTGTCGCGCATCTCACTGGCGGTGAAACCCGCCGCCGCCTCGAACGTCGTACCTTCGAAGACGATGTCGCGGTCGTGGTCGGTGAAGCCGAGCTTCACCTCGTCGGCGCGGGTGAGCCGCCAGCACCAGCACAGCGTCGTTGCGCGGCTATCAAGGTGCGCCTGCAGCTCCGGGGACAGGCTTTTCATCGACACCTCCGCATGCTCAAACGCCCGCCTATTCTCACAGCCGCACCTCCACGATCGGGATGTGCGGAATGGCGCCGTGCCGAAATCCCTGCACGTTGATCTCGAGCCTGTCGGTGTCGAAGCGCACGGGCACATCGAACGCGAAACCCGCCGTGACGCGCGCTCCGTTGCGGGGCACATGGCCCGGCTGAAACAGAACCTTGCCGGTCGCCGCATCGACCAGGAAATCTTCCGGCGCCATTTCATCGCCGTCGACCGCGACCGCCACCGAACCCGCCACCGGCTTCTTGATCGCGCGCGTCCAAGGCGCGTGCGCATCGCCGTAGCGCTTCACGAGCTGGAACACCGCCTGGGCGCCATCGCCCACTCCCAGCACCTGGTCGAGCGGCGATACCGTTGCGCCCGGCGCGCACGAGCGATCATCGACATGGTCGCGCCAGCGAAACCCGTAGAGACGGCCGCGCCGCTCCTCGAAGAATGCGATGACGGCATGGAGATCATCGAGCGACTTCACGCCATAGCCTGCGTTGTAGCTGCGTCGGGAATCCGCCCAGCGCGCGTTGCGCTCCTCGAAGCCCGAGCCGAGCACCACGACGTCGGTACGCCGCTCAGGCCCGCCTTGGGCACCGCGCGATATGTCGGTCGGAAAACGGATTTCGTGAAAACTCATACGCCAACCCTATTCGCTGATGCCCATTCGCGCGCACGCTCACAGGTTGCGCTGTCCGAGCGCAACCGCGCGGGCGACCATGGTCGCGACCTGCGCCTCGGAGCGTCGAAAGCTGTCCGCGTCCGGCGTCGTCACATTGAGGGTGACACTGACCCCGCCGCCGCCTTGGGCGGCAACGCCGAGGCGTCCATCGGGTCCGCGCGCCAGCGGCATGATGGCTTCGGCGCCGCGCTCGCCCGCGAGACCGGTGCGACCACCTGCGAGGGGGAATGTCACCGGGCTCGATATCACGCCGCCGGATGCGAAAGGCACCGGCAGCCCTTGCGAGATCGCACCGCCCTTGGCAAAGGGGATTCCGCCACCGACGAGCCCCGCAAGCGCGCTCCCGAGCGAGTTTGTCAGCGGACGCAGCGCCGACTTCAGGACGAGCTGCGAAAGGTTGAGCGCAAGCGAGCGCAGCACATCGCTCACGCTCTTGCCTTTAATGGCGATACCTTCGAATGCGCCCGTCAGCGCGCTGCCGAATTGCCGTCCCATCCGGGACGCATCGAGGAGCTGCTGTTGAAACTGCGTCGTGTCGGCCATCACGGCCACGGTCATCGTGTCGACCGCATCGTTGTAATCGGCCATCGCCGCTCCTCACACTTTATCTGGCTTTATCGGGATAGCGCCTCAGCAGCGCGCTCAGCTCCTCGCGGGAAGGCGGACCGGCAGGCGGCGGTCCTAGCCGCCCGCGCAGGGCCGCCGCCAGTTCGCGCGGCGTCATCGACCAGAACGTTGCCGGCGAAAGTCCGAGCAGGCCGAGGCCCGCCGCCATCACGTCGTCCCAGGGAAAGGGCCGTGGCCCTCCTCCTCCGCGGAGGCGCGACGCCCTTCCGTTTCCTCTCCAAACGTTGCGCGCAACAGCCGCGCGACCACGTCGACGTAGCCCGCCGCGCCATTGTCGGTGCGCATCGTGCGCACCGCATCGTCGCCGATCTCGTATCCCGCGCCACGCAGTCCGGCCCCGATGATGCGCACACAGTCTCGCGCCGAGAGCCGGCCGCCGCCGAAGCGCTGCGCGAGCGCCAGCATATCCTCATCGCCGAACGCCGATTCCAGCTCGGCAAGCGCGCCGAGCGTCAGCACGAGGCGGAACATCTTGCCGTCGAGCACGGCTTCGACTTCACCGCGGTGCGCATTCGCCATTGTTCCGTTCTCCAAGCACAGCGCCGCGCCCTGCAAGAAGTGCAGCGCACGGCAAATCGAAAGCTACGGTTGTTGGTGTCAGGCCCCGCGCGGGGCGTAGAGAATGATCAGCGCACCGGCGATGCAGACAGCTGCGCCGAGAAGATCGAACCGGTCGGGCGTTCTTCCTTCGACGGACCACAACCAGGCCAGGGAAGCGGCAATGTAGATGCCGCCGTAGACCGCATAAGCGCGGCCTGCAAATTCCACATCGACCAGCGTCAGCAGCCAGCCGAACAGCACCAGGCATGCGATGCCGGGAATGAGCCAGAGCGGGGATGCATGATAGCGCACCACGGTCCAGAGCGCGAAGCACCCAGCGATCTCCGAAATCGCCGCGCCGATATAGATCGCTATGGTGACCATGGCCTCCCCCGCCAATCCGCGGGGAAGCATGCCAGAGTTGGCGGCGCGGACCCAGCCATTTCGATCCGCACCTAGCTCGCCGCCACGAACGTCAGCTCGCCCGCCGATTCCAGCGCGATCTCGAAGCCCACCTCGCCGTCGTGCCGCCCGGTGAGCTCGAACGAGCCGATGTGAAACGGGCCGCTCACCGTGCCGAAATCGGGGATCACCACCTGCCAGTTGCGGATCGTGCCGTTGAAAACGTAGCCGCGCACGATCTCGTCGGATGCCGCGTCCTTGAAGATCCCCGCGCCGGTGAGCCGCGCCGTCTTGACCCCGGCGCCGGCCAGCAGCTCGCGCCACTGCCCTGCGCTCTCCGCGTGGGTCACGTCGACGGATTCGGCGTTGAACGCGATGCTGCGCGAACGCAGCCCGGCGATGGCCGTGTAGGCGCCTTCACCGTCCGCATCCACCTTCAACAGCAGATCCTTGCCCTTCTGTGCCGCCATCGCTCACTCCTTTCCATTCCCGAACAATTTCATGCCTCCGGCTCCGTCACCGCGCGAAGGCGCACGATGCCCTGATAGGTTTCCCCGTCGGCATCCCGGCGCACATCGGAACTCTCGTGCCGAAGATTGATCAGCCGATGCTCGGACAGGTCCAGCGCGGCTCCGTGCAGACACGCGCGCAGGGCGTCGATGATCGCCAGCGTCTCCTTGCGTCCGCCACTGCGGGACCAGACGCGGAGCGTCACCACGTGCTCGCTGCCCATCTCCGAGCCGGTGCTCCAGTCGCGCTCGCCCCCGGCCGCGAACGTGACGTAGGGAAACGCTGCGCGCACCGGCACATCGTCCCAAACGTGCGCACCGCCAAGCAGTGCGAGCAGCGCGCTATCGTTCGTCAGCTTCGCGAACATCGCCTGCTGCAGAGCCCAGCTCGCCCCTGTCATCTCTCACCTCGTCTTGTATTTCCGCCTTGCCGCGCTGGCGCGGCTTTCTTTGCCGCACCATCTCCTGCGCCCGTGCAACCAGCTTGCCCGTGTGAAGCACCGGCAATGAAACGCGCAGTTTCACAGATCTCGCTCCTCGGCGAGGCACCGCGTCCACCGGCGCCGTCCGTCGGGATCGAATACCGCACGGATATCGAACACCCGCGTACCGGACCGAAACCGCATCTGGGGCGTGATGCCGTCGCGGTGACGCACGACGATCTCGTGACCAACCGTTCCGGCCGTGCGGTCGAGCGCAAAGCTCTCGCCGCCCGACAAGGGGCGCACGCGTGCCCAAAGCTCGCAAATGTTCGTCCAGGTGACCGCGGCGCCGCCGCCGCCGTCACCGGTGCGCGAGGGCGCTTCGAGCGTCAGCCGTGTGCGCAGCTCGCCGATGTGGATATCGCCGCTCACAGCCGCACCGTGCGGTAAGGCGC
>Ga0180221_1000326_pt1 | contig 47705 bp, 48 predicted proteins | sample eDN5th37CKraftMG_FD_151339 | JGI IMG/M metagenome (GOLD analysis project Ga0180221, IMG submission 151339) | Enriched Miracle-Growth compost microbial communities from Emeryville, California, USA - eDNA 5th pass 37_C Kraft MG (version 2) (version 2) ...
CGCTCATGCCCGGCAGTCTACGACGGGCCCTGTGACGCTCCGGGGCCGCGCCCACCCCCGTGCCGCCGATCCGGGCACGGATCACAGACCCTGCCAGGCGGGCTTGGACGCGAACGTCTGGCGGTAGTAGTCGGCGAGCTGCAGCCGGGAGGCCGCGGCGTCGTCGACCAGCACCGTGGCGTGCGGGTGCAGCTGCATCACCGTGCCCGGCCACATCGCGGAGATCGGGCCCTCCACGAGCTGGTGCACGGCCTCAGCCTTTTGCCGGCCCGTGGCCAGGAGCACCAGGTGGCGCGCCTCCATGATCGTGCCGAGCCCCTGCGTGAGGCAGTGCGTGGGCACCTGCTCCACGTCGTCGTCGAAGAACCGCGCGTTGTCCACGCGGGTCTGGGCGGTGAGGGTCTTGATGCGCGTGCGCGAGGCGAGCGAGGAGCCCGGCTCGTTGAAGGCGATGTGGCCGTCCGTGCCGATCCCCAGGAGCTGCAGGTCGACGCCGCCCGCGTCGGTGATCGCCTGCTCGTACGCGGCGCACGCGGCGGGGATGTCGTCGGCGAGACCGTCCGGGCCGTGCACCTGGTCGGCCGGCCACGCGACGCGCGAGGCGATCTCCGTCTCGATGACGTTGCGGTACCGCTGCGGGTGCCCGGCGGGCAGGCCCACGTACTCGTCGAGCATGAAGCCGCGGGCCTGCGCGAAGGACAGGCCCTCCTCGCGGTGGCGGCGCGCCAGCTCGTCGTACACCTTCAGGGGGCTCGACCCCGTCGCCAGGCCCAGCACCGAGGCGGGGTCGCGGCGCAGCAGGGTCTCGATCGCGTCTGCCGCGAGCACGGCCAGCTCGTCGGCGGGGGCGATCACGACTTCCATGCGGGGCTCCAGTCTCTCGGGGTCGGTCCATCATCATCCCGTGCGCGCGTCCGGACGCGCGACGGGCTCACTCGGCAGGCGCGGGCGCCTCGTTGAGCATCGGCGTGAGGAGCTCGTCGAACTGCGCCGCGAGGGTCGCGACGTCGCCGCCCTGGGCGATGCGGCCGAACAGGTCCTCGTACGTCCCGGCGTCCTCGATCGACGCCCACCCGGGCGCCGGCGGCGTGAGCTGCGAGGCGGCGGCCGTGCGGACCAGGAGCCGCCCGAACTTGTCGCCCTTCATGAGCTCCTGGGCGTCCTCGTTCGCCGGCCCGAGCCCGGCCGCGAGCTTCTCCTGGTACTCGTCGGAGAAGACGACGCGCAGCACGTCCTCGGCGAGCTCCGGGCTGGGCGACGTGGCCGAGATCGCGATGTTCGAGCCACCCGCGAAGACCGGTGCCGTGCCGCCGTCCAACCCGGGCAGGGCGAAGACGTCGAACGTGTCCGCGTCCTGCATGCCGTCGCGCACCTGCTCGCCCTCGTCGTTGCGTTCGAGGTAGCCGATCGACCACCGCGCCCAGGCGGGCGCCATGATCGTGGCCGCCGCGGGCGGCGTGTCCTCCACGCCGTCGTTGAGGAAGTGCCAGTACTCGACGTCCTTCTCGGTGGACGGCAGGTAGGACGCGTTCGCGTAGACGTCCTGCCACATCTCGAGGCCCTCGACGGTCCTCGGGTCCGTGAGGGTGGAGACCCAGCGGTCGCCCTCCTTCACGGCGAGCGTGCCGCCGTTCGCGAAGACCCGCGAGATGCCGTTGCGCCAGTCCTGGCCGCCCATCGCGAACCCGGCGTGGTCGTCGTCGGTGAGCGCCTTGACGGTCTCGCCGAACTCCGCGAGCGTCCTCGGCACCTCGTGGCCTGCGGCCTGCCAGAGGTCCTTGCGGTAGAACACGTAGCGCGAGCCGAAGTAGTACGGCAGCGCGTAGTGCCGGCCGTCGACCGAGCCGGCCTCGACGAACGACGGCAGCAGCCCGTCCCCGCCCAGCTCCTCGTACAGCTCGGGCGAGATCTCGCGGAACGCGCCGGCGGTGGTGAACGTGGGCGACTGCGTGTTGCCGATCTCGACGACGTCCGGCGTGGTGGCCGGGTCGTCCAGCGCCGCCGTGAGGTTCTCGACGAGGTCGCCCCACTCCTGCTGCTCGATGGTGAGCGTCGCGCCGGGATGCTCCTGCTCGAACGTGCTCACCAGGTGCTCGCGCAGCTCGGGCGTCGTGTCCGTGCCCACGAGCCACATCGTGAGGTCCTGGTCGGGCCCGGACGCCGCCCCGGGGTCGTCCCCGGCGGAGCACCCCGCGAGCGCGAGAGCCAGGAGCACGGCGGTCGCGCCGGCCTGCCGCCGGGTCATCGGACCGCCCCGTCCCTCGTCGCGCGGCCTGCGACCGTGCGCCCTACGACGGCGGCGCCGACGGCGCCGACCGGCACCCGCCCGGGGGCGAGCCGCACCCGGTCGGCCAGGTGCAGCGACGTGAGGAAGCCCGACGCCGCCGACTCCCGCTCCAGGGCCGCCCGGACCGCCGCGAGGAGGGGCTCCCCGAGCTGGGCGACCCCGCCGCCGAGCACCACGTGCCGGACGTCGACCGTGAGGACGAGCATGCGCACGGCGGCGGCGACGGCCGACGCGTAGGCGTCGCGCCCTTCGACCGCCGCGGGCACGCCGCGCTCGGCCGCCTCGAACAGCTCGACGGGCGCCGGCCGGTCCGAGCGCGCCGGCCACAGCCGCTCCACGGCGGTGCCGGACGCGTACAGCTCGAGGCAGCCGCGCTGCCCGCAGGGGCACACCGGGCCGGTGGGGTCGACGGGCACGTGCCCGATCTCGCCTGCGGCGCCGCCGAAGCCGCGCCGCAGCTCGCCGTCGAGCACGAGGCCGGCGGCCAGGCCGGTGCCGAGCGCGAGGAACGCGAGGTCCACCTCGGCGCGCGGCGTGCCGGCCGCGGCGGCCTCCAGGTGCGCTGCGCCGAGCGCCGCGACGTTGAGGTCGTTCTCCAGGCCCACCGGGGTGCCGCCGAGCTCCGCACCGAGCAGCGCGGCGAGCGCCAGCGGGGCGGCGTCCACGCCGACGTTCACCGCGTGCCGCACGGTCCCGGCGGCCGGGTCGACGAGCCCGGGCATGCCGACGCCCACGCCGGCGACCGCCTCGACGTCCACGCCCGCCTGCCGCGCGACGCCGCGCACCGCGCGCGCCGCGCCCGCCACCACGCCGGCCGGGCCGCGCTCGGTGGCCAGCCGCGCCTGGGCGACGGTCGCGCCGTCGGCGTCGAGCAGGACGGCGAGCGTCTTGGTGCCGCCGATGTCCAGCCCGACCGTGGGCCCGACCGTGGGCCCGACCGTGGGCCCGTCCGCGGTCGCGGTGGCACGGGTCCTCTTCACTGCGGGTTCCTCTCGGTCTGGGCAGGGCGGCGCCAGGTCGGCGCGCGGGTGCTGGTCGGGCGGTGCGGCGGTCACGCGAGCGTCAGGAGACACCGAGCTGTGCGGCCAGCACCAGGACGGCGGCTCCGGCGAGGACGACGTCCTCGTCGAGGGTGGCCATCCGCAGCCGCAGGCCGGCGGCGGTGGCCGGCATGGTGCGTGCGGTCAGGGTCTGCAGGGCGGCGGTGCGCAGCGCGCCGTCGAGCAGGTCGGCCGGGCCGCTGAGCAGCACCTCGCCGAGGTTGAGGGCACCCACGACGGGCGCGAGGGCGGTGCCGAGCGTGCGGCCGACGCCGGCCAGCGCCTCGTCGGCGGCGGCCGGGTCCAGGCCCGCGACGGCGCGCCGCAGCGCGGGGGCGGACAGGACCGTCTCGAGGCAGCCCCGGCGGCCGCAGGCGCAGGGCTCCCCGTCATCGACCACCGTCACGTGGCCGAGCTCGCCCGCGGCGTCGGCCGCGCCGTGCACGCGCGAGCCGTCGACCATGACGCCGGCGCCGACGCCCTGACCCACGGTGAGCACGAGCATCGAGTCGGCGGCCCCGCCGTAGGTGTACTCGCCGAGCGCGGCGGAGTTCGCGTCGTTGGCGACGTGCACGGGCAGCGCGAGGCGGTCGGTGAGGATCGCGGCGAGCGGCAGGTCGGACCACTGGCGGTTGGGCGCCTCGACCACCCGGCCGGAGTCGTCGACGACGCCGGGAGAACCGACGCCCACCCCGATGACGGGGCGCGACGCGGCGGAGATCAGGGTGCGCGCGAACCGGGTGAGCAGGTCCACGAGCTCGTCGCCGACGTGGCCGGAGACCGGCAGCGAACGGCGCACCACGGCCTCACCCGTGAGCGTCATGACGGCGCCGCGCATGACCGCGTCGTCGGACAGGTCGACGGCGACGATCTGGTAGGCGTCCGTGCGCATCCCCACGAGGATCGCGGGCTTGCCGACACGGCGTCCGGGCTGGACCCCCAGCTCCTCGACCAGGCCCTCCGAGAGCAGGACGTTGACCAGGTCGGAGATCGTGACGCGCGTGAGCGACGTGGCGCGGGCGAGGTCGGCGCGGGAGGTGGGCCCCTCGTGGAACAGGTGCTGGAGCACCAGGGAGCGGTTGTGCGCGCGGGCGTGCTCCGGGAGCACCTTGGAGGTGGCTCGCAGGCCGGTACCGAGGCCCCGTCGAGCGGTACGCGTCGTCGGCGTGGACATGTTAGTTAGTACAGCGTCTTAACAAGTACGCTGTCAATCTGCTCTCGCCCGCACGGAACAGGCGTGACCGGATCGTGACGGTCCGGCCCGCGCGGGGCCACCGCCGGACGCCGCGGAGCGTTCGTGAAGGTCACGGTCTCGCCACGGTCGGATCACGATCCTGCGGACCGCGCCGGGCACGGCCCCGTGCCGTCCTACCCTCGGAGCCATGCGTGCCACCCTGCGCCGGGACCGGACCCGCCGCTCCCCTCTCCTCGCGGTCCTGGCCACGGCCCTCGTGCTGGTCGTGGCGGCCTGCTCGCCCGCCGAGGAGGGCGCGGGCAGCACGGAGCAGGCGGTCGACGCCGGCGGCTCGAGCGCGCAGGACGGCGGCGGGACCGGCGGCGGCGCCCTCACCGAGAGCGCCCCGGAGCCCGGCGCCGCCGCGTCCCGCGAGGTCGTCACCACCGGCAGCGCGACCGTCGTGGCCGAGGACCCCGCGGCGGCCGCGTCCCGGCTCGCGCGGCTCGTCGAGGAGGCGGGCGGCCGCGTCGAGCGGCGCAACGAGACCGCGGCCACCGACGACTCCCCCGGGTCGGCGTCGATGACCGTGCGTCTCCCGGCGAACCGGATGACGGGCGCGGTCGAGGCGCTCGACACGCTCGGCACCGTCGAGGACGTCGACGTGCACAGCACGGACGTCACCGGCGAGGGCCAGGACCTCGACGCCCGCATCGCGGCGCTGACCACCTCCACCGACCGGCTGCGCGACCTCATGGAGTCGGCCGGCAGCACCGAGGACCTGCTCCAGGTGGAGCAGGAGCTGTCGGAGCGCCAGGCCGACCTGGACGCGCTCACCGCGCAGCGCCAGCGCCTGTCGGATCACGTGGCCATGTCGACGCTCGACGTCGAGATCGTCCCTGAGCCCGTCGCCGCCGCGCAGTCCCGCGGCGGGTTCCTCGGCGGCCTCGCGTCGGGGTGGCAGGCCCTGGTCACCACCGTGCAGACCGTCGTCCTCGTGCTGGGCGTGCTGCTCCCCTGGCTCGCCCTCGGCGGGCTCGGATACCTGGGCTACCGCTGGCTGCGCCGTCGCAGCCGGCCCGAGGCGGGCGCCGACGGCGGCCCGGCCGGCGACCCCGGACCGGACGACCCCGCCGGACCCGACGCGCCCCGGCCCGCCGAGGGCGACACCACGTCCGAGCCGGTGGGCGCCGGCCGCTGACGCGGTCGCGGGGCTCCCCTACGCGCCCGGCTCCGCGCCGTCGCGCCCCTCGACCCAGCCGCCCATCCCCGCCCAGCCGGCCGCCGCCCGCTCGGCGTCGAGGTCGCGGGGGTAGCCCGCCACCCCCGGCCGCCGCTGCCAGGGCCGCGGGCCGTCGAGCGGGCGGTACTCGACCCCGGCCGCGTCGAGGCGTGCGAGGTGCGCGTCGCGCAGGCGCTCGCCGAACCGCGGGGCCGCCGGGTTCCAGACCGCCTCCGCGAACGCCACGAGGCGCGGGAAGGCGGCGTAGTCGACGCGCCGCACCGAGTCGAGGTGCTCGCTCCACACCTGCGCCTGGGCGCCCAGGAGCGTGCCCGGCAGCGCGCCCGCGAGCTCAGGGCGCGCGGCCAGGAGCCCCTCGGGCAGCGGCTCGAAGGCGCGGACGTCCTCGACCGTCCGCACGAAGCCGACCGGCACCGGCTCGTCGTCGCCGTCGGCGGCCCGGTGGTCGAGGTAGACCTCCTGCTCGGGCGCCATCACGACGTCGTGGCCTGCGGCGAGGGCGTCCGCGGCCACCGCGTGGCCACGCCAGCAGGTGACGACCACGTCCCGCGGCAGATCCGGGCCGAACGCCTCGTCCCAGACCACGGCCCGGCGGCCGTGGGAGCGCAGGTGCTCCGCGAGGCGGCCGAGGAACCAGCCGTGCAGGCGGGCGACGTCGCCCTCGCCGTCGGGGCCGACGAGACCGAGGGCCGCGGCGCGCGCGACGACGTCCGGGCGCTCCCGCCAGGCCGTCGTGGGAACCTCGTCGCCGCCGAGCGCGACGAACGGGGAGTCGAAGACCTCGCACACCTCGTCCAGGACGCCGCGGAAGAACTCCACCGCGGCGTCGGACGGGTCGATGACGTCCTCGCTGATGCCCCAGGTGGTGCGCACCTCGTGCGCACCGGGGCGCGCGGCCAGCTCGGGGTAGGCGGCCAGGAGTGCCTGCACGTGGCCCGGCGAGCCGATCTCGGGCACCACGGTGACGCCGCGCTCGCGCGCGTACGCGACGATCTCCCGCAGGTCCTCGCGCGTGTAGTACCCGCCGTGGGGCCGCCCGTCGTACCGTCCGGCCCGCCACGTGCCGACGCCCGACTCGCGCCGCCACGACCCGACCTCCGTCAGGCGCGGGTACCGCTGCACCTCGACCCGCCACCCCTGGTCGTCGGTGAGGTGCAGCTGCAGCACGTTCAGGTGGTGGGCGGCGGCGAGGTCGACGAAGCGCAGCACGTCCGCCTTCGGCAGGAAGTGCCGGGCGACGTCGAGCAGCACCCCGCGCCAGCCGTACCCGGGAGTGTCCTCCACCGTCACGACCGGCAGCACGAGCGGCGCGCTCCCGGCCCGCCGGAACGCCTGCGGCCCGGCGAGCTGGCGGAGCGTCTGGGCCGCCGCGTGGGCGCCGGCGAGGTCCGCGGCGCCGACGTGCACCAGGGCAGCGCCGTCGCGCGGCTCGACCGTCAGCCGGTACGCGCCCGTCCCCAGGCCGGGCACGAGGTCGAACCGCACGTCGGCCTCGCGCGCGGCCGCGGCGTCGTCCGGGGCCACGGGCGCGAGGCGCACGCCGAAGGCGTCCTCGCTGACCCGGCGCCACCACCGCGCGGCAAGCTCCAGAGCCGGGTCGGCGGCGACGCGGGCGCCGTCGCGCAGCGCCTTCTCCTCCCCGAAGGCGTGCAGGGTGACCGGGGCGGGGACGACGTCGCTGGCGGGGAGCATCCGCACACCCTAGGAAATGTTCGGACTCCGGAGCAATACGCGAGCAAGGGCCCAGAACGCACGAGAGGCGGGCCACCGAGGGTGGCCCGCCTGTCGCAGGGGTGGAGCTGCCGGGAATCGAACCCGGGTCCGGTGGCGCTTTTCGAGGACTTCTCCGGGCGCAGTCTGCTGTGATTTTCTCGGCCCCCGCACTCACGCAGACAAGGTGCGGACGGGCCCAGTCACCGAAGAGTCCCCGCCGCCCCGGTGACGAGGGCGACGAGCAGTGGCTCTCTAGATGACGCGAGCTACCGGGTCGAGAGCGATCCCGGGCTCACGGACTTCGGAGCTCGCTCAGGCGGCGAGGGCGAAGTCGGTGCGCTTGTTATCGGCACCTATTGGTTCGCAGGCAGCGTTGACGAGATGAGCCTGCATCCTCGGCCCGCTTCTCCTCGAAGCACGACCACCGTCGAAACCGATCAGCCCCTGTGCATTTGTCAAACCGGGTCTGCCGACCCCGTCGGCCGCGGCGAACCGCTCCGACGTCGTCCAGTCTAGTGGATCAACCACTGCGAGTGCGCCGTTATTTCCGCCGCCCACGACGGGCGCGGGCGCACGCTCAGCCCAACATCTCCTGGTGCCGGATCGCGCGCTGCGCCTCGCGCATGTCCTGCTTCTCGCGCAGCGTCTGGCGCTTGTCGTACTCCTTCTTGCCGCGTGCCAGGGCGATCTCGACCTTGGCGCGTCCGTCCAGGAAGTACAGGCTCAGCGGGATCAGGGTGTGGCCCTTCTCCCGCGACTTCACGCCGAGCCGGTCGATCTCGTCACGGTGCATGAGCAGCTTGCGCTTGCGGCGCGGCGCGTGGTTGTTCCACGTGCCCTGGAAGTACTCGGGGATGTGCACGTTCTCGAGCCACGCCTCGCCGTGGTCGATGGCCGCGTACCCGTCGAGGAGCGACGCCCGCCCCATGCGCAGCGCCTTGACCTCCGTGCCGGACAGGACGATCCCCGCCTCGACGACGTCCTCGATCACGTAGTCGTGGCGCGCCTTCTTGTTGTTGGCGACGATCGTGCGCGGATCGCCCTGCTTCTTCTTGGCGCCGCCCTTGGCCCTGGACATGCTCTCCTCCTCCCGGCATCGCGGAACTGCGACGCCCCAGGATACGGGAGTCCGCCCGGGCGACCAGGGCTTTTCCGCGCAGCGCGGACGTCAGTTCAGCCAGCCGCCCATCGGGTCGGTCGTGCTGCCGTTGACGTACACCTCGAAGTGCAGGTGGCAGGCGGCGGACGTGCCCGTGGACCCGGAGTACCCGATGATCGCGCCCTTGCTCACCCGCTGCCCCACGCTCACCGTGTCGTAGGTCAGGTGGAGGTAGCGGGACATCACGTTCTTCCCCCGGTACGTGCCGTGGTTGATGAGCACGTTGTTGCCGCCGCCGGACGTGTAGTGCGCCTGCTCGACGTACCCGCTCTGCGCCGCGTAGATGGGGGTGCCGCAGTAGGTCCGGATGTCGGTGCCCGAGTGCAGGCGCCAGTAGTGCAGCGTCGGGTGGAACCGCATCCCGTACGAGCTGGTCACGACGCGATAGTTCGTCGGCCAGCCGAGGAACGGCCCGGAGGAGGACGAGCCGCCGCCGCCACCACCACCGCCGCCGCTGCTGGAGCCACCGCCCCCGCCACCGCCACCGCCGCCGCTGCTGGAGCCACCGCCCCCGCCACCGCCACCGCCGCCGTTGCTGCGACGCTCGGCGGCCGCCTTCTTGCGCGCCGCCTCCTCGGCCTTGCGCCGCTCCTCGGCGAGCCGGGCGTCGCGGGCCTTCTGCTTGGCGATGATCTTCTTGAGCTGGGCCTCGAGGTTCGCCTGGGCCTGCTCGTTGGCCTTGAGCTCCTCCAGGGCGTTGGCCTTCTGCGCCTCGATCGACGCCTTCAGCCGGCGCTGCTTGGCGATGAGGCGCTCCACCTCGGCCTTGCGGTCCGCCGCCTGCTGGCGCGCCTTCTCCGCCGCCACCACGTTGGCGTCGGCCTCGCGCTTGAGCTCGGCGATGGCCTCCCGGATGGCGTCGAGGCGCGCCTGCTGGTTGCGGGCGACCGCCTCGGCGTCCTGGAGGTCGGTCAGGGTGCGCGCCTGGCTGCGGGCCGCGGACGACGAGACGGCGAACTCCTCGAGGAAGTCCTCGGTGGACTGCGCACCGGTGACGATGCCGAGCGTGCTGGTGTCGTCGCCGTTGCGGTACGCCTGGCGCGCCATCTGCACGACGTCGGCCCGCGCGGCCTCGACCTTGCCCTTGCCGGCGGCGATCTCGTCGGCCACCGCCGCCTCCTCGGCCTCGGCGTCCGACAGCCGCTGCGCGAGGATCGCGGCCTTGCGCCGCGCCTCCTCCACCGCGGCCTCCGCGGCCGCCAGCTCGGCCTGCGCCACCGGCAGCCGGCCCTCCACCTCGTTGAGGTCCAGGACCGCCTGGCGGTACTTGGCGTTGGTGTCCTCGAGCTCCTCCTGCAGGCTGTCGCGCTCGCGCTCCTTCGCGCGCTGCTTGGCCTCCGCGGCGGCCCGCTGGTCGTCGATGTCGTCCGCCGCCGCGGGCCGCGCGGTCAGGTTCGCGGACACGGTCGCCGACGTCGTCGCCCCGCCCAGCACCAGGACGGCGGCCACGAGCCCGCCGAGCGCGCGCCGGGCCGCGCCGCGCGAGGTCCTCTGCGTCGTCATCTGCGATCTCACACCCTCGTGTACCGGTTGAGCGTCACCACGGAGGACACCACCGCCAGGAGCACGGCGATGCCGACCAGCAGCGGCGCGATGAGCAGGACGTCGCCGACGTCCACGTACGCGACCCAGTCGACGGAGTCCTGCAGCCAGTCCGTCACCAGGTACTGCACGCCGAGCCAGAGCCCGCCCACGGCGAGCAGCGCACCCACCAGCGCGGCGATCGCGCCCTCCAGCATGAACGGCAGCTGCACGAACAGGTTCGAGGCGCCGACCAGGCGCATGATGCCGGTCTCCCGACGCCGTGAGACGGCCGAGAGCCGGATGGTCGTGGTGATGAGCAGCACCGCCGCGAGGAGCATCACGCCGGCCAGCCCGGCCGCCAGCAGCGACGCGCGCCCGAGCGCGAGGAACAGCGGTTCGAAGACCTCGCGCTGGTCCTCCACGACCTCGACGCCCGCCCGTCCCTCGAGGACGTCGTCGACGACCTGGTACTGCTCGGGGTCCACGAGCTTGAGCCGGAACGACGCCTGCATGTCGTCCTCGGTGAGCTGGGTGCCCTGGTAGCCGTCGGGGTAGAGCTCGGAGAACGCCTCGAAGGCCTCCGCCTTGCTCTCGAAGTAGGTGGTGGCCACGATCTGCGACAGCTCGGAGTCGATGACCTTCTCGAGCGCTTCGATCTGCTCCTCGGTGGCCTCGCCGTCCGCGCAGGTGGGAGCGGTGGACCCGTCGGGGCAGAGGAAGACGGAGACCTCCACGAGGTCGTACCAGTCGCCCTTGAGCTTGGTGACCTGCGTCTGCAGCAGAGCGGCCGCGCCGACGAACGTCAGCGACACGAACGTCACGAGGACGACGGACACGACCATCGACAGGTTGCGCCGCAGGCCCTGCAGGACCTCGGTGAGGACGAACTGGAGCCGCACCCTCAGGCCTCCCGTCCCGCGCGCACGCGCTCGTGCTCGCGCAGCACCTGCTGCACCACCTCGTCCGCGGACGCACCCGAGCTGTCCGGGGCCGCCGTCGCGCTCGGGGCTGCGGGCTCCTGGGCCGCCGCGCGGGCGGCGGCCGCCTCGGCGGCGCGCTCGGCCTCGAGGTCCGCGGGCTCGGGCGACACCTGCACGCGCTGCACCGCGCGCGCACCGCGGCCCGGGGCGTCGAGCACCGGCGTCTGTCCCACCTGCGGCAGGATCGACTCCCGCTCCCCGTAGACGGCGTCGCGCTCGTCGCGCACGACCGAGCCGGTCGACAGCTCGACCACGCGTTTGCGCATCTCGTTGACGATCTCGTCGTCGTGGGTGGCCATGACCACCGTGGTGCCCGTGCGGTTGATCCGGTCGAGCAGCCGCATGATGCCCAGCGACGTGGTGGGGTCGAGGTTTCCCGTGGGCTCGTCGGCCAGCAGGATCTGCGGCCGGTTGACGAACGCCCGCGCGATCGCGACGCGCTGCTGCTCACCGCCGGACAGCTCGTGCGGCAGGCGCTTCTCCTTGCCGTCCAGGCCCACCATCTCCAGCACCTCGGGCACCGTGGTGCGGATGGTGTGCCGCGGCTTGCCGATCACCTGCAGGGCGAAGGCCACGTTCTCGTAGACCGTCTTGCCGGGCAGGAGCCGGAAGTCCTGGAACACGACGCCGATGCTGCGCCGCAGCGACGGCACCTTCCAGCTCGACAGCCGCGACAGGTCCCGCCCCGCGACGTACACGGTGCCGCCCGTCGGCCGCTCCTCGCGCAGCACGAGCCGCAAGAACGTGCTCTTCCCCGAACCGGACGCGCCCACGAGGAAGACGAACTCCCCCCGCGAGACGTCGACGGAGACGTCGTCGAGCGCGGGCCGCGCCCCTCGGGCGTAGACCTTCGAGACGTTCTCGAACCGGATCACGACGTGCCTCTCCCCTGCCAGGTGTACCGGCAGCACCGACCCGAGAGGCGGGCTGCCCGATTCCCGAGAGTCGCACCCGGCGGGGAGCGTCCGAGGAAGGACACGCCGGTGTGTCGCGGGTCGGGACCGTCGCCCGGGGCGACGCACCGGCCGGGGCCGAGCGCCGTGGAGGACGCCGGTGGGAGCGCCGTGGGGGCGCGGTGCCTCAGGCGGCGTCGGCGCCGCCTGAGCGGCGCCAGCGGATCCCAGCCTCGATGAAGTCGTCGATGGCGCCGTCGAAGACGGCCTGCGTGTTGCCCGACTCGTGCTCGGTGCGCAGGTCCTTGACCATCTGGTACGGCTGCAGCACGTAGGAGCGCATCTGGTCGCCCCAGCTCGCCTTGATGTCGCCCGCGAGCTCCTTCTTCTTCGCGGCCTCCTCCTGCTGCCGGATGAGCAGCAGCCGGGACTGCATGACGCGCAGGGCGGCGGCGCGGTTCTGGATCTGCGACTTCTCGTTCTGCATCGACACGACCGTGCCCGTGGGGATGTGCGTCATGCGCACGGCGGAGTCCGTCGTGTTGACGGACTGCCCGCCCGGGCCGGAGGACCGGAACACGTCGATCTTGAGGTCCGACTCGGGGATCTCGATCGAGTCGGTCTGCTCGATGAGCGGGACCACCTCGACGGCGGCGAACGACGTCTGGCGGCGGCCCTGGTTGTCGAACGGCGAGATGCGCACCAGGCGGTGCGTGCCGGCCTCGACGGACAGGTTGCCGAAGGCGTAGGGCGCGTTCACCTCGAACGTCGCCGACTTGAGGCCGGCCTCCTCCGCATAGGAGGTGTCCATGACCTTGGTCGGGTAGCCGTGCCGCTCGGCCCAGCGCAGGTACATCCGCATGAGCATCTCGGCGAAGTCCGCGGCGTCGACGCCGCCGGCCCCGGCGCGAATGGTCACGACGGCCTCGCGGGCGTCGTACTCGCCGGACAGGAGCGTGCGCACCTCGAGGAGGTCGAGGTCCTTGCGGATCGCGGCGACCTCCTCCTCGGCCTCGGTGAGGGAGTCCTCGTCCTCCATCTCCTGGCCGAGCTCGACGAGCGCCTCGACGTCGTCGATGCGGGCGGCCAGCCGCTCGACGCGCTGCAGCTCGTTCTGCGTGGTGGACAGCGCGGAGGTGACCTGCTGCGCCTTCTCGGGGTCGTCCCACAGGTCGGGGGCGGAGGCCTGGGCCGTGAGGTCGTCGATCTTCGCCTGGAGGGCGGTGGGGTCGCTCACGGCCTCGATGGACTCGAGGGTGGCGCGCAGCGCCTTGATCTCTGCGGGGAAGTCGATGGTGGCCACGATCCTCAAGGTTACCCGCCGTGGCGGGCTGCCGGACCCGGGCGGCGGGCTGGCGTCAGGCCGGCTCGGGCAGGGTGCGCCCGAACATCTGCGCGGTGTCGCGCGCGCTGGGCGTGCCGGCGTCCGGGTCCGCGCCCGCGGCGAGCAGGGCGGCGACCACGTCGTCGAAGGACTTGAAGACGGCGCCGGCGAGCGGCGACTGCCCGCGCGCGTTGACCCGGTCGACGTCGGCGCCGCGCTCGGCGAGGCCCCGGACCAGGTCGGCGTGCCCGTGGTACGCCGCCAGCATGAGCAGGGTGTTGCCGGCCGCGTCGGCGTGGTCGACCGGGACGCCGGCGTCGACGAACTCCAGGAGCAGGTCCGCGCCCGCGCGGGCGAGGTCGAACATCTGGTCGAGGTTCACCGGCAGCTTGTCGCCGGCGGGCGTGTCGTCGTTCATGCGCGCGAATCTACCGGGCGGGGGCTCTGGACCTGGTCGATGCTGGGGTGAGCGACGGGGTGAGCGCCTGGATGATCGGACCTGGCGGGGAGCACGGAGGCGGTCGGCGATGGCGACGTACCGGTGGCGCGGGCTGGAGAGCGGCAGCGTCGAGCACCTCGACCTGCTGCCGCACGACGACCGGCTGCGCGCCCGGTCCGTCGTCGACCTCGGCCCGGTCCGGCTCGAGTACGCGATGGACCTCGACACCGCGTGGGTGTTCCGGGCGCTGCGCCTGCGCTCCTCGCAGGGCCGTCAGCTCGACCTGAGCCACGAGGACGACGTCTGGCGGGTGGACGGCGGGGCGCGGCCCGACCTGGACGACGCGGTCGACGTGGACCTGGCGTTCAGCCCGTTCACCAACACGCTGCCGGTCCGCCGCCTCGGCCTGGCCGTCGAGGAGGCGGCCGACATCGTCACGGCGTACGTCGACGCGGAGACCTTCGAGGTCACGCCTGACCCGCAGCGGTACACCCGGCTGGCCGAGGACCGCTACGTCTACGAGTCCCGCGACAGCGACTTCCACCGCGAGATCTCCGTGGACGCCGACGGGTTCGTCGTCGACTACCCGGGCCTGTTCTCCAGGTTGCCCGCGGCGGGCTGAGCCGGTCAGCCCGCCCGGGCGGACGACGTCGCGCTGACGGTGAACCCGCCGCCGAAGGCCTCCGTGAACCACCGCAGCAGGGGCGGGTGGGACGTCGCGACGAGGCGCACCCGCGCCGTGCGGCCGTCCGGCGAGGTCGCCTCCACGAGCCGCAGCCCGTCGAGGCCGGCGGCCTCCCCCGGGTGGTCGGCGAGGTAGCCGCGCACCGACTCCTCGACGTCCGCGGCGGTGAGGGTGAGCACGGCTTCCCCACCCGACGTCGCGGCGTCCTCGTAGAAGCGCTCCGGCGGGACGGCGTCCGCCGCGTCGGCGGCGACGGCGTCGGCGAGGTCGTACAGCTGCTTGCGGTCGAGGTGGACGGCCGTCGCCGAGGCGACCATGCCGACGAGCATCAGCGCCACCGCCACCACGCCCGCGGTGAGCAGCAGGATGCGCCCCGCCTCGGTGTCCGGCGCCCGGCCCTCGACATCGGGCGTCACGGGCGCGCCTGCCCGTACTCGTCCACCGTCGAGACGTGTGTCGCCGTCACGGGGATCTCCAGCGGTACCCACTCGCGCAGCGCCGCGGGGACGAACGGCAGCGGCACCGTCAGCCGCGTGCGCACCCCGACCGTCGCGCCGGGGGTGAGGCACGGGTCGGCCGAGCACTCGAGGGCCACCGAGCCGTCCGTGACCGCGAAACCCTGGTCCGCGAACGCGATGCCGGCGGCGGCCTGCGCGCGCCGCGCGCCGTCGCTGGACGAGTCGGCCGTGACCATCGCACGGCCCGCCTCCCGCGCAGCGCCCTCCACCGCGAACGCGCCGGCCTGGAGCTGCGCCACCGTGAGGACGAGGTAGACCAGGGGGACCAGCAGCAGCACGGCCGTGCCGAGGAACTCCACCAGCGCCGCACCGGCTTCCGGGTCGGTCGGCTCGAGCCCGGGCGAGTCGGGCTCCGGCGGCGCGGCCGTCATGCCTCCTCCAGCGCGTGGCCCCGGAGCGTGAGCACCCCGGACGGCCCGATCAGCCCGACCACCGGCAGCGGGACCCGCACCGTCACCTCCACGACGTCCAGCCCGTCCTGCACCGTCGCGCGTGCGGACACGTCGTCCGCGTACCGGGAGCCGAGTGCGGCGGTGAGCAGCTCCTGCGTCCGGGTCGCGCCGCTCGCGAGGTCACGGTCGGCTCGGGCGGCCACGCGGGCGCCCTCGGCGGCGGCGTCGATCGCGAGCGCCCGCACGTGCATCGCCAGCGCCACCTGCACCACGGCGAGGAAGAGCGCGAGCACCAACGCCGAGACCATGACGAACTCGGCGACGGCGGAGCCGCGCTCGCCGTCGCGCGGCACCGACATGGCCGGGGCGGTCACGTCGTCTGCTCGCCGACCGGCGGTGCCCAGCCCGGCCGCGGGACGAGGCAGAAGGGGTGCCCGGCGGGATCGGCGTAGACGTCCCCCTCCCCCGCCCCCGGCGCGGCGGCCGTGAGCCGCCGGGCCCCGAGCGCCAGTACCCGCGCATGGGCGTCCGGCACGTCGTCGACCATGACGTCGAGGGGCATCTGCTGCGGCCGGGCCGGGTCGCCCCAGTCGGGCGGCTGGTGGTCGGGGGCACGCTGGAACGCGAGGCCGGAGTGCCGGTCGCTGCGCGCCACGACGACGAAGTCCTCGTCCGCGTACGTCACGGCCTCGCCGAGCACCGCGGACCAGAACTCCGCGAGGCGCCTCGGGTCCGGGCAGTCGATCACCAGGTGGTGCAGGCGGCCGATCGCCACGTCACGGCCCCGTGACGCTCGTGATCGCCCGGGTGAACGTCTCCTCGAGCAGCGGGCCCGCGATCGCCCACAGCGCGACGACCAGGCCCGCGGTCATCAACGTCACGAGCACCCAGCCCGGCACGTCGCCGCGTTCCGGGTCGGACGCGTCGGGACGCCGGTGCTCGGTCGTGCCTGGCGTCACGTCGAGGGTCTGGTCGTGCGTCTGGTGCATGGTCGGTCCTTTCGGTGACGCCGCGCGGGGGCGGCGGGTTGGGGTGGCGGCGTGCACGGTCACAGTCCGAGCTGCAGGGTGGCGAGGGACGGGAAGACGGCGAAGACGACCGTGATGGGCAGGATGAGGAACACGACGGGCACGAGCATCGCGACCTCCTTCTTGCCGCCCGCCTCCATCAAGGCGCGGCGCCCCGACTCCCGCACGTCCTGCGCCTGGGCGCGCAGCACGTCGGCGAGCGGGGTACCGCGCTCGAGGGCCACGGCGACACCCTCGGCGAAGCGGGTGAGCGACGGCAGGCCCGTGCGGTCGGCCATGTCGGTGAGGGCGGTCGCGATCGGTGCCCCGGCCCGGACGTCGGAGAGCATCGCGGAGATCTCGCCGGACAGCTCACCCCGCGCCGTGGCGGCGACCCGCTCGAGCGCGGGCACGGGGCCCTCGCCCGCCGTGACGGCGAGGGCGAGCAGCTCCGCGACGGTCGGGAACTCGGCGAGCATCCGCTCCTCGCGCCGCCGCACGGCGCGGCTCAGCCACTGGTCGCACGCGACGAACCCGGTGGCGCCGCACAGGACGACGAGGGCCGCGAGCGGCACCGGGGACGACCCGCGCGTGGCGGCGAGGAGCAGCGCGAGCACGAGGCCCGCCGCCAGCCCGAGCGCGGCCGAGACCACCTGCCGCGCGCGGAACCCCTCGACGCTCTCGTGCCAGCCGGCGCGGTCGAGACGCCGGCGCACGTCGGCCCGCGTGGACCCGAGGCGCTCGAACCAGTGCGCGGCGTCCGCGATCCAGGGGGCGAGCAGACGTTCGACGACGGGGAACGGTGTGTGGACGGGTTGCTCGCGCAGCAGCCCGGACGTCGCGTCGCGGGGGCGCAGCGCAGGGGCCAGCCGCTGGTCGAGCGTCGCGCGCCGCGCACGGACCCGCGAGATCACCAGCAGCAGTCCAAGGCCGCCGAGCAGGCCCACCAGGGCGCCGACGCCGGAGAACCCGGGGGCGGTCATCGCAGCACCCGCCCCTCCTCGGGCAGCCGGCCGATGCGACGCATCAACCAGTACGCGAGCACCGAGGTTCCGGCCCCTACGGCGAGGACCGCGACGCCCGCCGCCGAGTTGTACGCCTGCGCGGTCTCCGGCCGCGTCGCGAGGAACGCCAGCACCACCCAGGGCCCGGCCGCCGCGAGCCGGGCGCCGTTGACCGTCCACGACTGCCGCGCCTCGAGCTCGCCGCGGGTCCGCGCGTCCTCGCGCAGGAACGACGACAGGGTGCGCAGCAGGCGCCCCAGGTCGGTGCCGCCCACCTCGCGGGTCAGGCGCAGGGCCTCGACGATCCGGTCGGCCACCGGGTCGGCGAGGCGCGCCTTGAGCAGGTCGAGGCACTCCCCGAAGCGGCCGGTGGCCCGGTAGTCCGCCGCGAACCTCGCGAACGGCTCGCGGAGCTCCGCCGGGCCGCGCTCGCTCAGCTGGGCCACGGCCTCCGGCAACGACAGACCCGCCCGCACCCCGGACGCGAGGTGGTCGACCACCTCCGGCCAGACCTCCCGCAGGTCCCGACGGCGCTTCCTGGCCCGCACCCGCACGAGCAGCTCCGGAGCGGCCGCCGCCATGAGCGCGAAGCACGCGGCGATCGCGGGCGAGCGGGTGACCGCCAGCCCGGCGAGCAGCACGACGACGCCGGCCGTCGCGCTGAACGACCACAGCGCCGCGGGCGTCACCGACGGCGCCCCCGCCTGGACGAGGAGGTCCTGCACGGTGGCCGACCGGACGGCGCGCCGGCGCGGGCGTTCGGGAGCCTCCCAGCACGACAGCCACACGCACGCAAGGCCCGACCCGAGCAGCAGCCCCACGACGACGCCCATCAGCGCCCGCCGGCCAGCAGCGTGCGGACGTCGACACCGGCGCGCGCGAACCGCTCCGCGCCGGGCGGGAAGCCGTCGCCGCGCACGAGGTCGCCGCCCTGCTCCGCGGGCAGCCGGTGGAAGAGGCCGGCGGTCTCCACCCGGTCCCCCTCGACACGTCCGGTCACGGCCACGACCTCCCGCACCTGCCGCGCGCCGTCCGCGGCGACGTCGAGATGCACCACCAGGTCGATCGCCGACGCGACGGTCGGCACCACGAACCGGTCCGAGACGTTCTCACCGGCGAGCAGCGGCAGCGTGCACATCTTCGTGACGGCCTCGCGCGCCGAGTTCGCGTGCACGGTGCACATCCCAGGAATTCCGGCGTTCAAGGCGACGAGCATGTCGAAGCTCTCGGCCTCGCGCACCTCGCCGATGACGATCCGGTCGGGCCGCATCCGCAGCGCCTCCTTCACGAGGCGTCGCAGCGGGATCTCGCCCGTGCCCTCGAGGCTGGGCTGCCGGCACTGCATGGCCACGTGGTCGCGGGCGGCGAGGCGCACCTCGAAGACCTCCTCGCAGGAGATCACCCGCTGCCCCGCGGGGATCGACCCGGCGAGCGCGTTGAGCATCGTCGTCTTGCCCGCCTGCGTCGCGCCGGAGACGAGGACGTTGAGCCCGGCGCGCACGGCCGCGTCGAGGAAGGCGGCCGCGTGCGCCGTGAGCGACCCCAGCCGCACCAGGTGGTCGAGGTGGTCCGCGCGCACGAGGTGCTTGCGGATGTTGACCGCCATGTGCTCGCGCGTGACGTCGGGGATGACGACGTGCAGCCGCTCCCCGCCCGGCAGCGACGCGTCGACGAACGGGCTGCTCAGGTCGAGGCGGCGGCCGGACGCCTTGAGCATCCGCTCCACGAGGTCGCGCACCTGCGCGGCCGTGAGGATCGTCGTCGTGAGCTCCGGGACCCCGCGCCGGGCGACGAACACCTGGGCCGGGGAGTTGATCCAGATCTCCTCGACCTCGGGGTCGTCGAGGTACCGCTGCAGCGGCCCCAGCCCGCCGAGGGCGTCGACGACGGCGCGCGCCGCGCCGTCCGGGTCCGCGAGGGCGGGCACGACGCCCCGGGTGACGCGCTCCGCGTAGTCGGCCGCGGCCTCCGCGACGAGCCGCTCGAGACCGGCCCGGTCGCGGACGGGGTCGATGGCACGCCGGCGCACCAGCTCGCGCACCTCGTGCTCGAGGATCGCCGTGGCGCCGGTCGGCGCCAGCGTGTCGATCGACACTGATCAGTTCCCTCTCGTCGTGCCGCGGCGGTGGTCAGGCGGCAAGGCGGCACCAGGATAGGGGTCCCGGGCAACCGGCCCGCCGCCCCCTGTGGACGACCCCCGCCGGTCAACCGGGACGACCCCCGCGCACCTCGGCGAGAAACCCTCTGACCAGCGCGGACGCCTCCTCGGGCTGGTCGTAGGTGACGATGTGCCCGGCGTCTCGGATGGTGGTCAGGCGCCCGCCCGGGGCGGCTGCGGCGGCCGCGGCCAGCTCCTCGTGCCCGACGAGCGGGTCGATGTCGCCGCGCACCCACAGGGACGGCACGCGCAGCCGCGGCAGGTCGGGCAGGTGGTCGAGCGCCATGGCGCGCGGCCCGTAGGCGCGGACCATCCAGTCGTCGAGCGCCGGCTCGCCGTGGGCGGCCTTCGCACGCGCCTCCTCGACGACGCGCTCGACGATCTCGTCGAAGTCCTCCGTGGCCTCGCCGGCCACGAGGTTGTCCGCCAGCGACCGGCGCACCGTCGCGGGCCGCCGTCCCAGCCAGCGGCTGGTGAGCCGCAGCAGGCCGGGCGTGCGCAGCGCGAGCCACGTGAGCAGCTGGGCGCGCCGCCGGGCGCCGATCCCGCCGGGCCCGATCGCGACGAGCGCGTCGACCCGTTCGGGATGGTCCAGCGCGTACCCTACGGAGACGCCGGCGCCCAGCGACAGACCCACCAGCGCCACGCGCTCCAGCCCGAGCGCGTCCAGGAGCTCGCCCAGGAAGCGGCGGAAGAACGCGTCGTCGAGCAGGCCGGCCCAGGGTCGGCTGCCGCCGTGCCGGGGCAGGTCGATCGCGTGCACCTGGTGGTCGGCCGCGAGGTCGCCCGCGACCCGGCGCCACACCCCGGCCGCCGTGTCGAGCATGCCGCCGTGCAGCAGCAGCACGGGCGGGCCGGTGTCCCCCGCGCGGTAGTGGCGCACGGGCCCGCCGGCCACGGTGAGGTCGGTCCACGTGGCGAAGACGTCCGTGGCGGGGCGGTCGGTCATGGCTCCTCCAGGAGGTCGAGCTGGCGGTCGAGGCGGGCGAGGAGCCCGAGCTGGGCGGCGCGCGCGGCCTCCGGGTCGGCGGGGCGCTCGGCGGCGAGCCCGCGGCCGACGAGGTCGGCGAACAGCGCCACGGCGTCGCGCAACCCGTCGTCCGACGCCGTGCCGAGCGTGCCCGGCGCGTGCACGAGGCCGACGCTGAAGACCCCGAGCACCCGCACCACCGTCGCGGTCGGGACGGCCGGGTCCACGACCCCCGCCTCCTGCAGCCGCGCCACGTACTCGGCCAGCCACCCGAACCGCTCCGCGTACCGGCCGCCGTCGGCACCCCCGGCCACCTCGCGCACATGGTCGCCCAGCAGCGACTCGTCGCCGACGTAGAGGGCCCGCATCAGCGGGTCCGCGAGCAGCGCCTCCATGCCGAACCGGTACACGGCGGGCAGGTCGACCACACCGTCGGCCTCGACGACGCGGCGGCGCACCTCGGCCGTGAGGTCCCGGGTGCTGCGCCGCAGGACGGCGTCGAGGATCGCGGCCTTGTCGGGCAGCTCGAGGTACACCGCGCCCTTGCCGATGCCGGCCCGCGCCGCGACGTCGGCGACCGTCGTGCGGGGCCAGCCGCGCTCGAGGATCAGCTGCCGGGCCGCGTCCAGGATGCGGGCGCGGCGGTCGGGGACGAGCGGACGGGGCACGGCACCTCCGTAGTGACCAGATGTTCGCTTTCGGTCACTACCGTAGCCGGACACCGGCCGCGCGCGCCACCGGCCGGGGCTAGGGTCGATGTCCATGTCGTCCACGCCGTCGTCCACGTCGCCCACGTCGACCCCTCCCCCGCCCGGCCGCTGGAACGACGTCGCCCGCGCGACGGGGCTGCTCCGCGCGGACGGCACCGTCGCGCAGACGATCTTCGCGGAGATGACGACGCTCGCCGCGCGTTCCGGGGCGATCAACCTGGGGCAAGGCTTCCCCGACGTCGACGGGCCGGCGGCGGTGCTCCAGGCCGCCAAGGACGCCATCGACGCGGGCCGCAACCAGTACGCCCCCGGCGACGGCGCGCCGGAGCTGCGGCGGGCTATCGCCGACCACCAGCGGCGCCACTACGGGCTCGACGTCGACCCGGACGGCGAGGTGCTGGTCACCACCGGCGCCACGGAGGCGCTGGCCGCCTCGATCCTCGCCCTCGCCGGCCCCGGCGACGAGGTGATCACGCTCGAGCCGTTCTACGACTCGCACGCGGCGAGCATCGCCATGGCCGGGGCGACGCACGTGCCCGTAGCGCTCACCGCCGACGACTTCCGGCTCGACGCCGCCGCGCTGCGCGCCGCCGTCACCGAGCGCACGCGGCTGATCGTCCTCAACACGCCCCACAACCCCACGGGCACCGTGCTCACCCGCGCCGAGCTGGAGCAGGTCGCCGCCGTCGCGCGCGAGGCCGACGCCCTCGTCGTCACCGACGAGGTCTACGAGCGCCTCACCTTCGACGACGCCGTGCACGTCCCCATCGCGACGCTGCCCGGCATGGCCGAGCGCACCCTCACCGCCTCCTCCAGCGGCAAGACGTTCAGCCTCACCGGTTGGAAGGTCGGCTGGCTGCACGGCCCCGCCCCGCTCGTCACCGCGGTGCGCACCGTCAAGCAGTTCCTCACCTACACCTCTGGCGCGCCGTTCCAGCCCGCCATCGCCCAGGCGCTGGACGACGACGAGGCGCCGCGCGCGCTCGCGGCGTCGCTCGCCACCCGGCGGGACCTGCTGTGCGAGGGGCTCGACGCCGCCGGCTTCGACGTCGTCGTCCCGCAGGGCACGTACTTCGTCGTCGCGGACGGCGCCCACCTGCTCGAGCGGGCCGGCGCGGCCGACGGCCACGACCTGTGCCGCCGGCTTCCCGAGCTCGCCGGCGTCGTCGGCGTCCCCGTCTCCGCGTTCTGCCGCGCCGGGTCCGCCGCGGCCGAGGCCCTCGACTCGCACGTGCGCTTCACGTTCGTCAAGCGCGAGGACGTGCTGCGCGACGCCGTCGACCGCCTGCACCGGCTCGCGCGCTGACCGCGCCCTCCCCCGGACCGATCTGTTCGGCACCGCCTCGATCTGTTCGGCACGTCCCCGTGCCGAGCTGATCCACCAGGTGCCGAAGTGATCGCTACGCGGCGAGCGCGGGCAGCACCAGGGAGACGGCCACGACCAGCATGATGCCGGCGACGACGCCGTCGACGACGCGCCACGCGCCCGGGCGGGCGAGCACCGGGGCGAGCAGCCGCGCGCCGTAGCCGAGGCCGACGAACCACAGGAGGCTGGAGACGATCGCGCCGGCGGTGAACGCCCAGCGCCCGTCGCCGTACGACGCGGCGAGCGACCCCTGCAGCACGATCGTGTCGAGGTAGACGTGCGGGTTGAGCCACGTGAGCGCGAGCGCCGTGAGCAGCACCGGCCGCGCCCGCCGCCCGGCGTCGGCGACGGCCCCTTCCGACGCGGCCGCCAGTCCCGCCTCCTCGCCCCGCCACGCCCGGCGCGCCGCGAGCGCGCCGTACCCGAGCACCACGGCCGCGCCGGCCCATCGCGCCACCTCGACGACGGCCGGGTGGCTCACGACCAGCGCCCCGAGCCCGGCCGTCCCGGCCAGGTAGAGCACGACGTCCGACGCCGCGCACACCGCCACGACCAGGCCCACGTGCTCGCGTCGCACGCCCTGGCGCAGCACGAAGGCGTTCTGCGCGCCGATGGCGACGATGAGCGAGAGGCCGAACCCGAGGCCGGCGAGGAGGGTGAGCACGCTTCGACGCTAGGCGCGAGCCCGGATGAAGTCCATCTACGTTTTCTTCATCCGATCAAGCGCTCCTTCATCTACGGTGAGCCCATGCGGTGGGACTCCCGGCAGCTCGAGGCGCTCGCGGCCGTCGTCACGGAGGGCTCGTTCGAGGCCGCGGCGCACGCCCTGCACGTGACGCCGTCGGCCGTGAGCCAGCGCGTGCGCGCCCTGGAGAACGCGGCCGGGTCGGTGCTGGTGCAGCGCACGCGCCCGGTCGCGCCCACGGGGCCGGGCCGCACGCTGCTGCGCCTCGCGCGCCAGGTCGAGCTGCTGGGCGCGGAGGCGAGCCGGGAGCTGGGGCCCCGCGACGCCGACGACGACGGGTCGGGGCGCGGGCCTCGGCCGATCACCGTGCCGGTCGCCGTCAACGCGGACTCGCTCGCCACCTGGGTGATGCCCGCGCTGGCACGCGTCGAGGGCGTCTGCTTCGACCTCTACCGCGACGACCAGGACCGCACCGTCGACCTGCTGCCGGCGGGCGTCGTCATGGCCGCGATCACCTCCCAGCGCGAGCCCGTGCAGGGCTGCACCTCGACGTTCCTCGGCGTCACGCGCTACCGGCCGGCCGCCACCCGGGCCGTCGTCGACCGCTGGTTCCCGCACGGCCCCACGGTCGAGGCGCTGGGCCACGCCCCGATGCTCGTCTTCAACCGGGCCGACGACCTCCAGGACACCTGGCTGCGCGAGCGGGCGGCCGCCGCGGGCACCGCCGTCCCCGACCCACCGCGGCACCACGTGCCGAGCACCCCGGAGTACGTCGACGGCATCCGCCGCGGGCTCGGCTGGGGCATGTGGGGCCCGCTCCCCGGCCGCGGGGCGCGCTTCGGGATGCTCGACGGCGGACCGGGCGACGACGGCGCGGACGTCGTGCTGCTCGACCCCGACGCGGTCGTGGACGTCCCCGTGTACCTGCAGCAGTGGAAGGTGCGCTCGGACGTCCTGGACCGTGTGGCGGCGGCCCTGCGGGACGAGGCGCGCCGCGCCCTGCCCCAGCGCTGACGTCAGGCGCAGACGCCGGGCAGCACGGAGGGGCTCGGCGACGGGTCCGGCGAGGCGCCCTCGCCGCCCTTGCCGTCGCGCGTGCCGCCGTCCTCGCCGTCGACGCGCTCGCCGTCGCCCTCGTCGCCGTTCTTGCCGCCGCCCTTGCCGTCGTCCTTTCCACCGCCCGGCGACGCGACGTCGTCGTCGACGGCCCTCGCCCCCGACGGCGACCCGCTGCGCCCGTCCTTCTCGGGCTCGGGGGTGCCGGGGGGCGCCTCGTCGGCGCGGATCCGCTCCCAGATCGCGTCCGCCTCCGACGTCCACACGACGCGGTTGGGGTCGCTGGGCGCGGTCGCCACGGGCACGGACGTGAACACGATGCGCGACGGGTCGATGTCCCGGATGCTCCACGCCAGGCCCGCGAGCGCCGTCGGGCTGGCGAGGTCGGGGTCGGTGGAGATGGACCCGAGGATCTCCCGCACCATCCGGTACAGGCGGGGCGAGTCGGTGATGACGTTCTGCGCCAGGATCTCGCGCATCGCGGCGTCGAAGAAGGCCTGCTGACGCTCGATGCGCTTGAGGTCGCTGCCCATCTCGAGACCCATGCCCTCGCCCTTGCGCGCGCGCAGGAAGTTGATCGCGGTGTAGCCGTCGAGCCGCTGCTTGCCCTCGGGCAGGTCGAGATCCACGCGCTGGCCCTTGACCGGCTCCGGCAGGCACATCGTGACGCCGCCGATGGCGTCGACGACGCCGATCACCCCGGTCATCTCCACCACGACGTGGTCGGAGATCCGCACGCCCGTGAGCTGCTCCACGGTGCGGATGGTGCAGGCGGCCGCGCCCGTGACGTCCTTGCCGGGCCCGCCGCCGCGGGAGAACGCCGAGTTGAACATCGCGTTCGACTGCGGCGGCGTCTCGCCGCCGCCGGGGAGCTTGCAGGAGGGGATGTCCACGAGCGAGTCGCGCGGGATGGACACGGCCTCGATGCGGCTGCGGTCGCCGGACAGGTGCACCAGGAGCGTGGTGTCGGAGTGGAACTCGTCGCCGGACCCGGCGATCTCGGCGTTCGCCTCGTCGCGGAAGTCCGTGCCCATGACCAGGATGTTGAGGTCCTTGCCGGCGAACGGGTCGCTCGGGTCCTTCTCGGCCGCGACCTCGGGCGGGCGGTCGTCGTCGGCGAGGAGGCCGTCGACGTCCGAGACGCCGATCTGGGACCGCAGGTCGAGGAACGTCGCGACCGCGGCGGCCGCCGCGAACACCACCACCGCGGTGACGACGAGGGCGATCGAGCGGACGACGCGGTGCGAGGCGAAGCTGGTCGCGTGCCGTGGCAGGGTCCGCACAGCGTGAGCCTAGGCCCTGAGCAGCGCGTTCGCGCGAGGTGCACCCGCGGTCTCCACAGGTTCACCCCACACCGGGAACCGTACGGGGCCCCCGCAGCACCCTAGATCTGCTAGGTTCGACATCCCTAGCAGATCTAGATATGGGAGCCACGGTGCGCTTCGACAAGGACCTGGTGGCGGCGTCCGCCACCCCGCTCGTGCTCGGCATCCTCGCCGAGGGCGAGTCCTACGGGTACGCCATCCTCAAGCGGGTGACGGAGCTCTCCGGCGGCCGTATGCAGTGGACCGACGGGATGCTCTACCCTCTGCTGCACCGCCTCGAGCGCCTCGGCCTGGTCGTGGCGACATGGGGCACCTCCGAGGCCGGCCGGCGCCGCAAGCACTACGCCCTCACCCCGGCCGGTCACGCGGCGCTGGCCGAGCGCCAGGAGCAGTGGAGCGTCGTCGCCGACGTGCTGCAGCACGTCTGGCGGTCCGCCCAGCAGGCCGCGCAGCCGGCGGCCCGACCCGCCGTCGCGGAGGGGTGGGCCTGATGACCGCGACCGGGCAGGACCACGACCACGAGCGCCTCGAGGCGCAGATCGACCAGTGGCGCTCGTACGTGCAGCGCCATCGCGCCATCTCCCCCGCCGACGTGGACGAGATGACCGACCACCTGCGCGACCGCGTCGCGGACCTCGGGGCGACCGGGCTCGACGACGACGAGGCGTTCCTCGTCGCGGTGCGGCGGATGGGCAGCCTCGACGCCGTATCGCGCGAGTTCGCCCGCGAGCACTCGGAACGCCTGTGGAAGCAGCTCGTCCTGGTGCCCGACGAGCCGGCGCGGGGATCCTCCCCCGCCTGGCGGGAGCTCGCCGTCGTCCTCGCCCTCGCGGTCGGCGCCGGCGTGGCGATGAAGGTGGCGCTCAGCGTGTTCGACACGGACGCGCTGCTGATGCGCAACGCCCCGCTGATGACGGCGCCGTTCCTGGCCGCCTACTTCGCCTGGAAGCGCCGGGTTTCCTGGCGGGTGGTCGCCGCGCTGCTGGTGCCCTACGCGCTGCTCGCCGTCGTGCTCAACGTCTACCCGTACGTCGACACGGGGTCCACGGTCGTGCTCGCCGCCCTGCACGCCCCCGTGGTGCTGTGGGCGCTGGTCGGCGTGGTCTACATGGGTGGCCGCTGGCGCGACCAGGACCCCCGGATGGACTTCGCCCGGTTCACGGGCGAGCTGGTGGTCTACGTGACGCTGCTCGCGATCGGGGGCGGCGTGCTGCTGGGCCTCACGATCGCGACGCTGACCCTCGTCGGCGTCGACGTCGAGCCCGCCATGGAGGACTGGGTCTTCCCGTTCGCCGTGCCTGGCGCCGTGGTGGTGGGCGCGTGGCTCGTCGAGGCGAAGCAGGACGTGGTGGAGAACATCGCCCCCGTCCTCACGCGGGTCTTCACGCCGCTGACGACGGTGATGCTGCTGGTGACGCTGGTCGTGCTGCTCGGCGCCGGCGGGCTCGCGGACGTCGAGCGCCAGCTGCTCATCCTCATGGACGCGATCCTCGTGCTGGTGCTCTGCCTGCTGCTCTACTCCGTCTCGGCCCGCGACTCGCTCGCCCGACCGGGCTGGTTCGACGGGCTGCAGCTCGTGCTCGTCGCCGCGGCGCTGGCCGTCGACGCCGTCGCGCTCACCGCGATGCTCACCCGGATCGCGGAGTTCGGCCTCAGCCCCAACAAGGTGGCCGCGCTGGGCCTCAACCTGCTGCTCCTGGTGCACCTCGCCCGGTCGGGGCTGCTGCTGCTCGGCTTCTTGCGCGAACGGCGCCCGTTCGGGGCGCTCGTGCGCTGGCAGACCCGCTTCCTGCCGGTCTACGCGGTGTGGGCGGCGTTCGTGGTCGTCGCCTTCGGGCCGATCTTCGGCTTCGTCTGACCACGCCGCGACCCGGTGCCGACCAGGTGGTTGTTCACGTTCCGAGCGGTCAGAACGTGAACAACCACCTGTTCGGCGCCCTCATGCGAGCTTGACCCAGCCGTCGCGGCGGTAGGCGGGCGTCGCGAGACCGAGCACGGCCAGGGCACAGGCCAGCGCGGCGAGCATGACCCACGACATCGCGACGGCGTCGCCGCCGAGCACGCCCACGAGCGGGGAGACCAGGCCGGCGACGCCGGACTGCACGGCGCCGATGACGGCGGCCGCGGTGCCGGCCCGCTCGCCGTGGCGCGACAGGGCGATCGCCGACGCGTTGGCGGGGATCAGGCCCTGGAACGCGAGCACGACCCAGAGCACCGCGAGCAGACCGATCAGCCCGCCCGCCCCGGTGAGCGCCACGACCAGCAGGCCGATCGCGACCACGCCCTGGATGGCGAGCGCGGCGCGCAGCAGCCGGATGGGCGCGACGCGGCGCACCAGCGCCGCGTTCACCTGTGCGGACAGCACCAGCCCCAGGCCGTTGACGGCGAACAGCACGGAGAACTGGCCGTGGGTCAGGCCGAAGCCCTCCTGGAAGATGAACGGCGACCCGACGACGTAGCTCATCAGCACGGCCTGCCCGAGGCCGGGGATGACGGCGAGCGCCATGAACTGCCGGTCCTTGACCAGCGTGCGGTAGCCCGCGAACACGCTGCGCGCACCGCCGGTCTGCCGGCGCCCGGCCGGCAGCGTCTCCGGCATGAACCGCAGCACGACGGCGCCCAGCACGACGCCCGCGAGCGCGAGGAAGCCGAACACCCAGCGCCAGCCGGCCGCGGAGGCGACGGCGGACCCGAAGGTCGGCGCCAGCATGGGTGCGACGCCGATCACCAGCATCAGCCGGGACAGGATGCGCGCGGCCTCGGCGCCGACGAACCGGTCGCGCACGACCGCCATCGCCGCGACGCCGCAGGCGGCGTTGAAGAAGCCCTGCAGCAGGCGCAGGCCCACGAGGACCGTCATGTTCGGGGCGAAGGCGCACAGGATCGACGTCACCACGTGCAGCGCCAGGCCCCACAGCAGGGGCGCCCGGCGGCCGAACCGGTCCGACAGCGGGCCGATGGTGAGCTGCCCGAGGGCGCCGCCGATGAGCATGACCGAGACGGACAGCTGCGCGAACGACGCGGAGGAGCCCAGGTCGCGCGCCACCTCCGGCAGCGACGGCAGGTACATGTCGACGGTGAAGGCCGGCAGCGCCGCGAGCGCGCCGAGCATGATGACCCAACGGTACGGAGAACGGGCGCGCGGGAGTCTCGCGGTGTCGTCGGGCATGCCCGCCATCGTATCGAATCGTTACGACCGCGCCCAAGGGGATTCTCGTCGCCGCCCGCACGACTGTCGGTGGGGTGCGTCACGATGGACCCATGTGCGGCCGCTACGCGTCCTTCCGCGACGCCCAGGACATCGCCGACGACCTCGCCGTCGCCGAGATCGCGGAGGACGCGCGCCTCCTGCCCCCGTCCTGGAACGTCGCCCCGACGGACCCCGTGCGCATCGTCGTCGAGCGCCCGCAGCGGCTCGAGGGCGGCCAGACCGGGGAGATCACGCGCTCGCTGCGGCTCGCGCGCTGGGGCCTCGTCCCCTCGTGGGCGAAGGACCCGTCCGTCGGCGCGCGCATGATCAACGCCCGCACCGAGACGCTGCTCGAGAAGTCGGCGTTCGCCAAGCCCCTCGGAGTGCGCCGCTGCCTGCTGCCGGCCGACGGCTACTACGAGTGGCGCAAGCTCGACCCCGCGACGGCGAGCGCCCCCGCCCGCGGCGGCAAGGGGAAGGTGCCGAAGCAGCCCTACTGGATCCACCCGGACGACGGCGGCGTGGCCGCGCTGGCCGGGCTGTACGAGTTCTGGCGCGACCGCTCGAAGGCCGACGACGACCCCGACCGCTGGCTCGTCTCGGCCACGGTGATCACCACGGCCGCGTCGGAGGACCTGGAGCGCATCCACGACCGCATGCCCGTGGTCCTGCCGCGCGCGTCGTGGGACGCCTGGCTCGACCCCGCGGTCGGGGCCGAGCAGGCGATGGGCATCGTCACGGGGCCGCAGGAGCCGATGGCGACCCGTCCGGTGGGCGACGCCGTCGGGTCCGTGCAGAACAACCGGCCCTCGCTGCTCGACGTCGACCCCGACCCGCGGGACCCGGACGTCGTCGTCGTGGGCCGGGACTGAGCCGGACTCAGACCCCTCCGGTCACGGCGACCTCCTGCCCGGTGATGCCCGTGTTGGCGGCCGACCCGAGGTACACGACGGCGTTCGCGACCTCGCGCGCGTCGAGCAGGCGGCCGATCGGCGCCCGCGACGCCGTCTCGTCGCCGAACCGCTGCACGACCGCCCCGTTGCGCACGGTGCGGGTGAGCCCGGGCAGCACGATGTTCGACAGGATGTCGCCGTCCCGGCCCAGCGCGAACGCGACCGAACGGCTGAAGCCGTGCAGCGCCGCCTTCGCGGTCGCGTAGTAGGCCGTGGACTCCGCGCCGTCCCGCACGAGGACGGACGACAGGTGCACCAGCCGCCCCCACCGCCGCGTGCGCATCACGGGCGCCACGGCGCGGGTCAGGCGCACGGCGCCCTCGACGTTCGCCCGCACGGTCGCCAGCCAGGCCTCGTCGGGCACGTCCTCGAATCCCTGGGGGCCGCCGAGGCCGCCCGGGCTCCACGCGACGGCGTTGTTGACGAGCACGTCGACCCGCCCGGTCCAGGCGAGCGCGACGTCGCGCAGCCCCTCGGCCGCGCCCTCCTCCGTCTGGTCGTAGCGGACCACGAGCGCCCGCTCACCGATCTCCTCGGCCACGCGCGCCGCGTCGTCCTTCGCCTCGCGGTAGGTGAGGACGACGTCGGCGCCCTCGGCGCCGTACAGGGCCGCCACGTGGCGGCCGATCCCCCCGGACGCCCCCGTGACGACGACGGTGCGTCCCTGCAGTCCCAGGTCCATGGTGCTCCTCTCGGGTGGCCCCGCGCCGTCCGGCACGGGCACGACCACCGTCACCGCCGGCCCGGCTCCCGGGGAGACCGCCGCGAGGCTGGCCCCCGCAGGGCCACCCTCCGGCACCGGGGCGTGCCTAGGCTGGCCGGCATGAGCGACCGCGACCTGGGCACCCTGCTGCGCGGCTACCGCGAGTCCGTGCGCCCGCAGGACGTGGGGATGCCCCCGGGCGGGCGCCGCCGCACCCCGGGGCTGCGGCGCGCGGAGCTGGCGGTGCTCGCGGGCGTGAGCGTCGAGTACCTCACCCGGCTGGAGCAGGGGCGCGACCGGCGTCCGTCACCCGCGGTGGTCGGCGCGCTCGCCGACGCCCTGCGCCTCGGCTACGACGAGCGGCGCGTGCTCCTGCTCGCGTCCAAGGACGCGCAGGGTGCCGGCGTCTGCCTCGCGACCGTGCCCGGCGAGTCCGTCCCGGCGGGCACCCGGGCCGTCCTCGACCGCCTCGCCCCCGCCCCCGCCGTACTGCTCGACCGCCTGGGCGGCGTGGTGGACTGCACCCCGGCGTACCGGGCGCTCCTCGGACCCGCCGGCCTCTTCGAGCACGACCGACCCCGCCTCGCGCCCGTCGTCCTGGGCGACCCGCGCGCCCGCGACCTGTTCCCCGACTGGGACGCCGTCGCCGACCGGGTGGTCGCGGACCTGCAGCGCGAGTCCGCCCCGTCCGACCCCGCGCTCGGCGAGCTGGTGGACGCGCTCACCGTGCTCGCGGGCGCCGACTTCACGCAGCGGTGGGCGCGGCCACTCGCCGACCGCGGGCGGGACCCCGTGCTGCGCGTGGCGCACCCGACGGCGGGCGACCTGCGGGTCGAGCCGCAGGTCCTCGCGCCGCGCGGCGGCGACCACCTGCGCATCGAGCTGCTGCTGCCCGCCGACGCCGCGAGTGCCCGGGCGCTCGACGACCTCGCGGCCGGCGACCGCACGCTGCGCGTCGTCCGCGGCGGCGCGTCCTGATGGCCCACCGGACCGGAGTCGGGACCGGCGTCAGGTCCCGGTGTAGGCGCGCTGGAGGCGGACCGGCGTGATCTCGCCGATGCCCTGCACCTCTCGCGGGGGCTGCGCGGTGAGCGCGTAGCGGGAGGTCGACGCGAGGAGGGACGCCGTGTGCGGGTCCACGAGCACGGTGGCCGGCTCGGCGAGCTCGGTGATCCGCGAGGCGAGGTTGACGTCGGAGCCGAAGACGTCGCCGAACCGCGACAGCACCCGCCCCCACACGAACCCGACCCGCACCGGGATCTCCGGCTCGGTCGCGTGCGGCGCGGCCAGCCCGAGGGCCACCTCGGCGCCGGTCGTGACGTCGTCGGCCACGAACAGGACCGCGTCGCCGATGGTCTTGACGACGCGCCCGCCCGCCTCGGTGATGACGTCGCGCGCCCGCGACTCGAAGAGCTGCACGAACTCCGACAGCTCCTGCGACCCGAGCCCCGCCGTGCGCTTGGTGAACGACACGATGTCCGCGAAGCCGACGGCGCGCGGCAGCGGCAGCTCGTCGTCGGCGGCGCCCTGGGCGCCTCGGCGCGCGCCCCCGAACTCGGTGGCGAGCCGGCCGGTGAGCGCGGCGAGCTGGCGGCGCCACGCGTGCTCGAGCTGCCCGGACAGGCGGTCGGCCAGAGCGGGCACGCGGTCGAGGGCGGCGAGGCGGGCGCTGACGTCGTCCAGCCCGTCGCGCCGGCTGAGGTGCTCGACGAGCGCCTCCACCTGCCACAGCGCCAGGCGGTCGGTGGTGTGCCCGAGGGAGCGGATGAGCGTCATCTGCGCCTGCTCGTCGAGCCGCTCGGCGTCGACGAGGTCGCCGATGTCGCGCAGCGCCTCCATGTCCGCGTCGGTGAACCACGCCTCGGTCGGGTGCGTGACGGGCAGGCCCAGCCAGCGCCAGTAGTTCTCGATGAACTCCTGCGACAGCCCGGTGCCCTGCACGAGGTCCGACAGCGTGTACCGGCGCGGGCCGCCGAGGATCTCCTCGTCGAGCCGGGCGGCCGTGTCCCGTGACCTGCGGGCGCCGTCGTCCGTGGGCAGATCGGGTCCCGTGGTGGTGTCGCTCGTCACGCCCCCACTGTAGTCAGGGCGCCCTGTGCCCCGGCTGGGAGCGGCGCAGGTGGTGCACGTCGCCCGCCGTCACCTTCCGCTCCCCGGCTTCCTCCCCGCCCGGGGCCGCGACCACGAGCCCCCCGTCGGCCGCGACGCGCAGCGCCTCCCCCTCGACGACCCCGGCGCCGCCGGCCAGCTCGGCCCGCACCCGGTGACCGAGCGTGGCCGACCGCGCCGCGTACTCGTCGGCGAGCCCGGCGGCGGCGGCCTCGCCGTCCGCCCGTTCGAGGCGCTCGACGGCGGCCACGAGCTCGCGCACGAGCCCGGCGAGCAGCCCGTCGCGGTCGGCGTGCAGCCCGGCGAGGGCGAGCGAGGTCGCGGTCGCCACGGGCAGCTCGTCCGCCGTCTGGTCCACGTTGAGCCCCACGCCCACGACCACCGCGCGGCCCGCGGGACCGGTGGCCCCCGGGGCGTCGGGCACCACCTCCACCAGCACCCCGGCCACCTTGCGGAACGGGCCCAGCCCGGCCGCGTCGTCGGGGGCGGGCAGGAGCACGTCGTTGGGCCACTTCAGCGCCGCGCTCCCCGTTCCGGCAGTTCCGACGGCGTCGACGGCGCGCGCGACGGCGAGCCCCGCCAGCAGCGGGAGCCAGCCGAGCTGTGCCGGCGCGAGCCGCGGGCGCAGCAGCACCGACACCGTCAGGGCGGCGCGCGGCGGCGTCTGCCAGGCCCTCCCGGCCCGGCCGCGGCCGGCGACCTGGTGCTCCGCGACGAGGGCGGCCGGGGCGGGCCAGTCCTGCGGGGCGGCCCGGACGGCGGCCACGAGCTCGGAGTTGGTCGAGGCGGCGACGTCGACGACGTCGAGGCGCACGAGCGGGCCGGCGGGCGCGCACAGGTCGCGGCGCAGGGCGGGGACGTCGAGGGGGTCACGGCTCACGCCTCGATCGTGCCGCATCGTCGCGCCGCCGACCCTTTGTGGGGTCCCTCCAAAGATTCGTGGCCCGCCGCAGCCTGTCGCGCATCGTTGCGTGGCAACCCACCAACTAGGGTCGGTCGGGTGAACGACGCCACCCCCTCGACCGACATCGAGCCGACGGCCCCCACCGGCACCGCCGCCAAGCTCGCCGACCTGGAGCGCCGGCGGGCCGAGGCCGTGACCGACGCCGAGGAGAAGGCGAAGGCGAGGCAGCACCCGCGCGGCAAGAAGACGGCCCGCGAGCGCATCGAGGCGTTGCTGGACGAGGGCAGCTTCGTCGAGCTCGACGCCCTGGCCAAGCACCGCAGCCGCAACTTCGGCCTCGACAAGCGCCGGATCGCGGGCGACGGCGTGGTCACCGGTCACGGCACGATCGACGGCCGCCAGGTGTGCGTCTTCAGCCAGGACTTCACGGTCTTCGGCGGCTCCCTCGGTGAGGTGCACGGGCAGAAGATCGCCAAGGTGCAGGACCTCGCGCTGCGCACGGGCGTGCCGATCATCGGCATCTCGGACGGCGGCGGCGCGCGCATCCAGGAGGGCGTGGCGGCCCTCACCCAGTTCGCCGAGATGTTCCGGCGCAACGTCGCGGCCTCGGGGGTGGTCCCGCAGATCTCCCTGATCCTGGGTCCGAGCGCGGGCGGCGCCGTGTACTCCCCCGCCCTGACCGACTTCATCGTCATGGCCGACGGCACGTCGAACATGTTCATCACCGGCCCGGACGTGATCCGCACGGTGACCGGCGAGGACGTCGACTTCGAGACGCTCGGCGGCGGCCGCACCCACAACGCCACGTCGGGCGTCGCGCACTACCTGGGCGCGGACGAGGACGACGCGATCGACTACGTGCGCCACCTCGTGGGCTACCTGCCCCAGAACAACCTCGGCGACGCGCCGTCGTTCCCGCCCGAGGACGTACCGCTGGAGGTGACAGAGGACGACGCCGCGCTCGACACCATCGTCCCGGACAGCGACAACCAGCCGTACGACATGCGCGCCGTCGTCGAGACGGTGCTCGACCCCGGCTCGTTCCTCGAGGTGCAGCCGCTGTTCGCGCAGAACGTGCTGATCGGCTTCGGCCACGTCGAGGGCCAGTCGGTGGGCATCATCGCCAACCAGCCGCTGTCCATGGCGGGCACGCTCGACATCGACGCGGCGGAGAAGGCCGCGCGGTTCGTGCGCACGTGCGACGCGTTCAACCTGCCCGTGCTGACCTTCGTCGACGTGCCCGGCTTCCTGCCGGGCGTCGGCCAGGAGCACCAGGGCATCATCCGCCGGGGCGCCAAGCTCATCTACGCGTACGCCGAGGCCACGGTGCCGCTCGTCACCGTGATCACGCGCAAGGCGTACGGCGGCGCCTACATCGTCATGGGCTCCAAGCAGCTCGGCGCCGACGTGAACCTCGCGTGGCCGACCGCGCAGGTCGCGGTGATGGGGGCGTCCGGCGCCGTGAACATCCTGCAGCGCTCGGCGCTCAAGGAGGTCGCGGAGTCCGGCGGCGACGTCGAGGCCGAGCGCGCGCGCCTCACGGACGAGTACACCGACGCGATCGTCAACCCGTGGGACGCGGCCGAGCGCGGGTACGTCGACGCCGTGATCCGCCCGTCGGAGACGCGCGTGCAGGTGGTGCGCGCGCTGCGCGCCCTGCGCACCAAGCGGGCGAGCCTGCCCCCCAAGAAGCACGGCAACATCCCCCTGTGACATCCCCTGTGACACCCCCCTGCGGCACCGCCGGTGGTCGAGCGCCGTCCCGACCGGGGAGAATGAGCAGATGAGCCACGAGGACGCCACGCACGGACCGGCCCCGCTGGGGTCGGTCGACCCCGACCCCATGCACCGCGCCGTCGACGCCCTGGCCGCCGCGCTGCACGAGTACGTGGAGACGGCGGTGGGGGTCCGCGCCGAGTTCGGCGCGGCCGAGGCGGACGAGGACCCGCGCGTGCTCGCGCTGGAGAACCGGGTGGGCCAGCTCAACGCCGCCGTCTTCGACGCGCTGCACGACGGCCTGGGCATGCACCCCGACCTGACGAGCTCGGTGTGGGAGGGCGAGGAGGAGGAGACGGAGCACACGCACGACGCCCCGGAGGGCGCCGTGCCGGCCGAGGTCTTCTACCTCGGGTTCGTCGTCGCGGACCCGGCGCCCGGGTCGCCCGGCACCCTGGACGGCGTCGTCGAGCTGCTCGACGAGGCCGGCGGCGACGTCGCGCAGCGCCTGTTCGACGGCGGGTACGAGGTCGCCGAGTGGGCGACGTCGCGCGGCGCGGCGGTGGAGTTCGGGGACGACGACCTCGACGACGAGATGCTCGACGATGACGACGACGACGGCGACGACCCGCTGGGAGGTGCGCGATGAACGAGGTGCGCGTGGTGCGCGGGCGGCCCGACGACGTCGAGGTCGCCGCGCTGGTGGCCGGGCTCGCGGCCGTGACGTCCGACAGCGGCCTGCCCGACGACGAGGCACCCGTCGAGGAGTGGACCAACCGCGCCCGGACGGTGCGCGGCAACGGCGCGGGCGTGACCGCGAAGAACTTCGGCGGCCGGTGGGGTCGGCACAACGCGGACGCGTGGCGCTGGAGCCTGCACTCGTGAGCGTGGTCTGGCGGCAGGTCGACACCGCCGAGGCCGTCGACGCCCCGCTGGACGAGCTGCCCGTCCCCGCGCGTCCCGGCTGGCTGCGGCGCTGGCTGTGGGCACCGGCGCTCGTGGCGTCGGTGGCGCTGTACGTGCTGCGGCGCACGATCGAGAACCCCTCCGCCGAGCTCGAGCTGTGGCTGTTCATGGGGATGCTCGCGGCCCTCATGGTGACCGCGGTCGCCGCCCTGGTGCGCTACCGCGACGACCAGCGCCTGACCGCCGAGGACCGCGCCGCGCAGGCCTTCGCGGCGGGGGCGCGGTCGGTGACCGGAACGGTCACGGTGAACGAGCGGCGCACCAGCTCGGGCCTGCTGCTCAGCGGGATCGTGTCGTACCCGACGGACGACGGAGCCGCCGACCAGGCGTACTCGCACCTGGTGCGCCCCGCCGAGGAGGAGGACGAGCTCCCGCCGCCGCGCGACGGCGACCCGGTGGACGTGTGGTGGGCGCCGGGCACCGAGACGATCGTGGTGCGCTACCACCGCGGCTGGGCCGACGCCGTGCGCCGGCGCACGCGCGGACGCTGAGGGCGCCTGGTCCTCAGCGCGCCGCCCGCCCGGCCGCGAACAGACGGCAGACGTGCGCGGCGGTGCGCTCCAGCTCTGTGACCGCGTCCCGGGAGAGCTCGGCGAGCGTCCGCGGGCCGGGGGCGAGCGAGAACGCCGCGGTGATCCCCGCGTCCGCCACCTCGGTGGGCGTGAGCTCCACGCCGCCCGCGACCACCACGACGGGCGCCCGGCCCGCCACGAGGCGCAGCACGGTGTCCACGACCTTGCCGTGCAGGGACTGACCGTCGAGCCGGCCCTCCCCCGTGAGCACCAGGTCGGCGCCCTCGAGCGCGCCGGCCAGGCCCACCGCCTCGGCGACGAGCTCGCCGCCGGGCACGAGCTCGGCGCCGAGCACGGCGGCCAGCCCGCCGGGCAGCCCGCCGGACGCGCCGGCGCCGGGCAGGTCCCGCTTGTCGCGCCCGGTCGCGGCGGCGAGGGCGTCCGCGAGGTACGCGAGGCCGTCGTCGAGCGCGGCGACGTCCGCCGCGGTGGCCCCCTTCTGCGGTCCGAAGACGGCGGCGGCGCCGCGTGGCCCGAGGAGCGGGTTGTCGACGTCGCACGCGACGCGCCACCGCAGCGACCGGGCGCGGGGGTCGAGGCCGGCGAGGTCGACGTGGTCGAGGGAGCGCAGGCCGCCGCCACCGGGCGTCACGGGCGCGCCGTCGGCGTCGAGGAGCGCCGCGCCGAGCGCCTGCAGCACGCCGGCGCCGCCGTCGGTGGTGGCGGAGCCGCCGACGAACAGGACGACCTCGTCGGCCGCGGGGGCGTCGGCGAGCGCGGCGAGCACCACCGTGCCCACGCCGTGGCTGGTCGCCTCCAGCGGGCGCGGCGCGACGTCCGCCACCTTCGGCAGCCCGTACGCCTCGGCCGCCTCCACCGCGAGCGTGCGGCCGTCGGGCGAGACGCCGTAGCGCGCCGTGGTGGGCCGGCCCAGCGCGTCGGTCGTGGCGCAGGTGCGGGCGCCCTCGCCCCACGCCCCGAGGATCGCGTCGAGCGTCCCCTCACCGCCGTCGGCGAACGGCACGGCGCGCACGTCGCCGCCGTCGCCCAGCGCCGCCCGCGCCCCGGCCGCGAGCGCCATGGCCACCTGCGTCGCGGTCGCGCTGCCCTTGAACGAGTCGGGGGCCACCACGACGCGCAGCGGCCGGGGACCGGGGGTGTTCGTCACGTCCTCGCGCACGAGGCCCGAGGCTATCCGCTGTCCGGCGGCCGGGCGCGGGCGTCTCGCGGCGCCCGCGCCGGCCTTCGTCAGCCCCGTCAGCCCTCCGCCCGGACGCGGTCGGCGAGGGCCTTCTCGTACTCGTCGCGGATCGTGTCGCCGCCACCCTCGGCCCAGGCCTCCGCGGCGGGCCGCCAGGCCGCGACCTTCTGGCGCCCGGCGAGGATGTCCGTCTCCACGGCGGCCAGCTTCTCGCCGATCTGCCCGCCCTTGCGGCTGGCGGTGTCGCTGAAGAGGCCCGACACGGGGTTCTTCACGGCGGTGGGCACGACGGCGGCCTGCGCGTCGTGCTCCGCCTGCGCGACGCTCGGGTCGCCGGCCTGGAAGTTCACCCACGGCCCCTCGACGACGTACTTGAGCCCGAGCTGCACCTCTGTGCGCCCCTTCTCGGTGGGCACCGGGTCGGTGCCGTCGAGCTCGTAGTGCACGCCCTCGATCCCGTACGTCTTGAACAGGTGCTCCTCGGTGCCGAACGGGGCGGCGAGATAGTTGATCACCTCCAGCAGCGCCTCGACGCGGCCTGCGGACCGCGCGCTGATCGCGGTGATGTTCTGGACGGCCGGGCCGAGGTGGATGCCCGCCGTGCCGCCGCCCTCCGCGAGCGGCGGTGGCACGACCGCCAGCCGGAAGCCCTCGCCGAGCGGGTAGTTGGAGAAGTCGGGCCAGGCGCTGAACGTGTCGTCGAGGAACCGGATCGTACCGTTGACGAGCCAGGTCTTGCGCTGCGGCTGCGTGGCGGTCACGCCGTCGGGGTGCACGAGGCCGTCGGCCACCAGACGACGCGCCGCCTCGAGCGCCTCCTCCTGCCGCTCGTGGAGGTTGGCGCTCGTGAGCGCCCCGCCGGACTCGGACCAGCCGTTGGGGATCTCGTACATCTGCCGGACGAAGCCCAGGGGCACCCGGCCGAGCGCCCACGTGTTGCCGCCGGAGAGCTCCTTGCACAGCGCGTGGAACTCCTCGAAGGACGTCACCTGGGGGTCGATCCCCTCGGCCTCGAAGAAGTCCTGCCGTGCGTACATCACGGTGCTCTGCGCCGGGCCGCGCGGCACGGGGACGGCGAAGACCTTCCCGTTGTAGACGCACGAGCGCCAGCTCTCGGTGGGGAGGTTCGCCAGGAACGGGTACCGGGACACCGCGTCGCCCGCGAGGTGCTCGGTGAGGTCGACGGCCCGCTCCTCCAGGAGGCTCGGCAGGCCGGGGACGTCCCCGGAGAACATCGCGAAGATGTCGGGCAGCCGGTCCCCCGCGACCGCCGTCTGGAAGCGGTCCGAGTAGTCGCCGCTCGGGGTGAGCGCCACCGACAGGGCGAACCCGAGCCGGGCGTTCATCTCCTGCCAGTACGCGTTCTTCTCGAGCCGGGGCGGGGCGGGTGTGTTCGTCATGACGAAGACGCCGACGTCCTCGCCGTCGCCGGGCTGCCCGCTGGTCGCCCTCGTGGGGTTCGCGGGGTACTTCAGCATCGTGTCGGGGACGCCGTCGGCGCCCGCGATGTCCGCGGGCACCCCCGTGTACGGGATGTACGTCGGCAGCACGGACGCGTTCCGGGACGCCGAGACAGCGACGCCGCCGCGGCCCTCGTTGCTGCAGCCGGCGGCCGAGAGGAGGGCGAACGCGCCCACCCCCAGGCCCCCGAGGAGCACGTGACGGCGGGACGGGTCCTGGCCGGTGGTACGGAGGTCGGGCATGACTGCTCCTCGTCGTGAGGTGTCGGGTGAGGTCGGGAAACGGTGAGCGGCGCCGCGCGCGGGCGGGTCAGCCCTTGATCGCGCCGGTGAGCATCCCCTTGGCGAAGTGGCGCTGGAGGAACGGGTAGACCAGGAGCACCGGGACGACGGAGACCACGAGGATGGCCATCTGCAGGGATGTCTGGGGCGGCAGGGCGGCGGCGTCGATGCCCAGGTCCTGGGAACCGAGCTGCGTCCCGTCGACGACATAGGTGCGCAGCACGAGCTGCAGCGGCCACTTGGCGGCGTCGGAGATGTACAGCAGCGCGCTGAAGAACGCGTTCCAGTAGCCGACGCCGTAGAACAGGCCGACGACGGCGAGGACCGGCTTGGACAGCGGCAGGCCGATGCGGCGGAAGAGCTGCCACTCGGTGGCCCCGTCGATGCGCGCGCTGTCGATGATCTCGTGCGGCAGCTGCACGAAGAACGCCCGCACGACCACCACGTTGAACGCCGAGACCGACGTCGGGATGATCAGCGCCCAGAGGCTGTCCAGCAGGCCGAGCCGCTGCACCACCAGGTAGCTGGGGATCATCCCGGGGTTGAACAGCAGGCTCACGAGCACCAGCAGGAGCATCGCCCGCACCCCGAAGGCGCCGCGCCGGCTCAGCGCCCAGCCGAGCGTCGTCGTGAGGGCGAGGCTCACGGCGGTGCCGACGGCGGTGACGAACACGCTGACCCACAGGGCCTGCGACACGACGCCCCCGGCGAAGATCATCCGGTAGGCGCTGAGGTCGATCCCGGTCGGCAGGAGGACGAAGCCGCCCGCCCGGGTGACCTGCTCGGGCGTCGCGAGGCTCGTCGAGACGATGCCGACGAACGGCAGGACCACCAGGGCGCACGCGACGGTGAGGACGACGGCCTTGGCCGTCCGCTCGGCGGGGCCCGGCATCGCGACGCCGTCGACGACGGCGCGGCGGCGTCGCGGGGCCCGCGACGCGGGCTCGGCCGGGGCGACCGTGCCGCTCCCGGGCTCTTCGGTGACGGTCATGCGCGGTAGACCCCTTCCTCGCCGAAGGCGTGGGCGACCTTGTTCGCGACGAGCACCAGCACCAGGCCGATCACGCCCTTGACCAGGCCGACGGCGGCCGCGACGCCCCAGTACCCGCCGACCACGCCCTGGTTGTAGACGTACGTGTCGAGGACCTGGGACACGCCGAGCCCGACGGCGTCCTGCTGCAGGAGGAGCTGCTCGAACCCCACGCTGAGGGAGTCCCCGAGCTTGAGGATGAGCAGCATGACGATGATCGGCCGCATCCCGGGCAGCGTGATGTGCCAGGTCTGCCGCCAGCGGGTGGCGCCGTCGACGGCGGACGCCTCGTAGAGCGACTTGTCGATCCCCGCGAGCACGGCGAGGAAGAGGATGGTCGCCCAGCCGGTGTCCTTCCAGATCACCTGCGACGTGATCAGCGCGTAGAACGCGTCGGCGTTGCCGATGACGTCGATCGGCTGCCACCCGTGCGCGCGCAGGAAGTTGTTGATCATGCCCGCGCCGCCGAGCACCTGCTGGAAGACCGCGACGACGATGACCCAGGACAGGAAGTGCGGCAGGTACAGGACCGACTGCACCCACTGGCGCACCCGGTTCGACACGAGGCTGTGCAGCAGCAGCGCCAGGACGATCGGCGCCGGGAAGACGAGCACCGTCTGCAGCAGCGTGATGATCAGCGTGTTGCGCAGGGCGCCGAGGAACTCCGGGTCGCCGGAGACGAGGATCGAGAAGTTCTCGAGACCGACCCACAGGCTGCGGCCGATCCCGAGATAGGGCTGGTAGTCCTGGAACGCGATGACGTTGCCGCCCAGCGCCAGGTACTGGAACACGACGATGACGGCCATCGCGGGGAGGGCCAGCAGCAGCACGGCCCGGTCGCGCGCCATCCGGCGGTACCACGGGAGGGGCGGGCGCGGCGCGCCGGGGTCGGCGCCGCGCGGGCCGTCGGCCTCGGCCGGGGTGCGCGGCCGGTGCCGGGCGCCGGCCTCCTCGACGGCCGTCATCCGTCCCTCCGCGGCCGTGGCCGGGCGGGTGGGCGTGGTGCCATCGGTCGGTCCTCTCGTCGTCGAGCGGGGGCCCCGGGACTGCGGTGTCCCCGGTGGCACGAGGCGGAAAGTGATCGATCACTTTCCGGGCGCTACCGTAGGAGGTGATCGATCACATCGCAACCATCCCCCCGAGCGCCCGCGGGCGGCGACCGTGCCAGAATGGCCGGGCGTCGCACCGGTGCCGGCGCGGTGACCAGCAAGGACGGGCCATGACGGACCAGACGGACCAGCGGGCGGGACAGGCGCGGCGCGCGACCATCTGGGAGGTCGCCAAGGCGGCCGGCGTCTCTCACCAGACCGTGTCCCGCTACCTGCGGCAGGATCCGCGCATGCGCCCCGAGACCGTCGAGCGCGTCGCCCGCGCGGTCGCTGAGCTCGACTACCGCCCCAACCTCACCGCCCGGTCCATGCGCACCCGCCGCAGCGGCCGGGTCGCCGTCCTCCTGCCCGCCGTCGCGACCTACGGCCCCCCGCAGATCCTCGGCGGCGTCATGGAGGTGGCGCACGAGCACGGGTACACCATCGAGGCCTTCAGCGTGGAGGGGACGGCGGCCGAGCGCTTCGACCGGGTCCTCGAGCTCGCCGACTCGGGCCAGGTCGAGGGCGTGCTCGCCCTGGCGCCGCTCCCCCCGACGTCCGAGCACGAGGTCCCCGCGCGCGCCGCGATCGTCGCGTCCGCCGACTACGACGACCGGTTCCGCGGGGTGGGCGAGCTGGCCGACGGCTCGCCCGTGGCCGAGATCGTCGAGCGGCTCGCCGAGCTCGGCCACCGCCGCTTCATGCACGTCACCGGGGCGCTCGACTTCGCCTCCGCGCGCGGACGCCGCGACGTCTTCGTCGCCACGATCGAGCGCCTCGGCCTGGGCCCGGCGATCGTCCACGAGGGCGACTGGTCGCCCGCCTCCGGGCGGGCGGCGATCCGCGCCCTGCCCGAGCACGACCATCCCACGGCGGTCGTCGCCGCGAGCGACCCCGTCGCCGGAGGGGTCGTCCAGGGCGCCCGCGAGCGCGGCTGGTCCATCCCCCGCGACCTCAGCGTCAGCGGCTGGGACAACAACCTTCTCGGCGCCTACCTCGAGCCCACCCTCACGACCGTCCAGGTCGACCACCACCGCCTGGGGCGTGCCGCGATGGCCCGGATGGTCGCGCGGCTGCGCGGCGAGCCGGACCCGGCGCCGCCCGCGACCCCGCTGAACACGATCATCTGGCGCGGCTCGACCGGGCCCGTGCGTGACGCCCGGGCCCGCGACGGCGACGCGACGAATGACCGGCCCCGACGCGCGAGCAGGGAGCGACCCCGCGAGGATCGAGCCACACGGGCTCCCGACGCCCGGAACCGCTGATCGGAGGCACGCTCATGGGTATCGGAACGGGCATCTTTCTCATCGTCGTCGGCGCCATCCTCGCGTTCGCCATCGCGCCGGACACGTGGGAGGTGGTCAACCTGAACATCGTGGGCTACATCTGCATCGTCGCCGGCGTCCTCGCCCTCATCCTGGGGCTCGTCCAGAACCGGCAGCGCGCGCACACCAGCCACACCGTCGAGCGGTACGACGACCGTCGCCCGCCGCCCGCCGTCTGACCCGTTCGAGGCCCCGAGCGGGCGGGCGGGCGGCGCTAGGCTGCGCGTGTGACTCAGCACACCGTCCCCGCCCCCCGCACCGCCTCGGCGATCGACGCCGTCGCCGAGGCCTACGTCGCCCGCTCCGCCGAGCTCGACCCGCTGCTGGCCACCGAGATCGGCCTGCCGGGCCAGGACCACCGCGTCACCGACCTCTCCCCCGCCGGGCACGAGGCGCGGGCCGAGAACGACCGCGCGGTGCTGCGCGAGCTCGACGCGGCCGAGCGAGACGGCGGTCCCCTCGACGACGTCGACCGCGTCACCCTCGCCGCGATGCGCGAGCGGGTGGGCCTGCAGCTCGAGCTGCACGACGCGGGCGAGCCCCTCGCGAGCCTCAACAACATCGCGTCGCCGGTGCAGGCGCTGCGCGACGTCTTCGACCTCATGCCGACCGGTTCGGTCGAGGCGTGGGAGAACGTGGCCGCTCGCCTGAACGCCGTCCCGGACGCGATCGACGGCTACGTCGCGTCCCTCACCGAGGCGGCGCGCCGCGGCCAGGTCGCCGCGATCCGCCAGGTGCGCGAGGTCGCCGCGCAGGCGCGCGAGCTCGCCGGCGAGGACTCGGCCTTCCTCGGCCTGGTGCGCGGCGAGGACGCCGCGGCCGTCCTGGACGAGTCGTCCGCGTGCAGCCTGGTGCGCGCCGAGCTGGAGCGCGGCGCGTCCGCCGCCCGCGGCGCCTACGGCCGCCTCGTCGAGTTCCTCGAGCGCGACCTCGCTCCGCAGGCGCCCGAGCGCGACGCCGTCGGCCGCGACCGCTACGCCCGCTTCTCCCGCGAGTTCCTCGGCGCCGAGGTGGACCTCGACGAGACCTACGCGTGGGGCCTCGACGAGCTGGCCCGCATCGTGGCCGAGCAGGAGGCCGTGGCGCGGCAGATCGCCGGCCCGGGGGCGAGCGTCGAGGACGCGGTCGCCGCGCTGGACGCCGACCCGGCCCGCACGCTGCACGGCACCGACGCGCTGCGCCGCTGGATGCAGGAGACCGCGGACGCCGCCATCGAGGACCTGGCCGGCACGCACTTCGACATCGAGGGACCCGTGCGGACCATCGAGTGCCGCATCGCGCCGACCCAGACCGGAGGCATCTACTACACGCCGCCCAGCGACGACTTCTCGCGCCCGGGCCGCATGTGGTGGTCCGTGCCGGCCGACGTCACCACGTTCAACACCTGGCGCGAGAAGACGACCGTGTACCACGAGGGCGTCCCGGGCCACCACCTCCAGTGCGCGGCCGCGGTCGTCGCGCGCGACACGCTCAACTCGTGGCGGCGCCTGATGTGCTGGGTGTCCGGGCACGGCGAGGGCTGGGCCCTGTACGCCGAGCGGCTCATGGCCGACCTCGGCCACCTCGACGACCCGGGCGACCGGTTCGGCATGCTCGACGCGCAGCGGATGCGCGCCGCGCGCGTGGTCCTCGACATCGGCGTGCACCTGGGCAAGCCCGCCCCCGAGCAGTGGGGCGGCGGCGTGTGGGACGCCGAGAAGGCCTGGCCGTTCCTGCGGGCCAACGTCAACATGCCCGAGTCGTTCGTGCGGTTCGAGCTCAACCGCTACCTCGGCTGGCCGGGCCAGGCGCCGTCGTACAAGGTGGGCCAGCGGCTGTGGGAGCAGGCCCGCGACGAGGCGCGCGCGGCGGCCGTGGCGCGCGGCGAGGAGTTCGACCTGCGGCAGTTCCACGCCCGGGCGCTGAGCCTCGGGTCCGTCGGTCTCGACGTGCTCACCGGCGCGCTGCGCGACGCCCGCTGAGGCGGCGCGCCGCCGCCCGGCATGGAAGGCATCCTCACCGGCTTCGCGATCATCGGCGTCGTCATCGCCGTCGGGTACGTCGCGGCGCGCCTGCGCCTCGGCGGCCCCGACGCCCGCGAGGCGCTGAACCGCATCGGGTTCTTCGTCGCGAGCCCCGCGCTGCTGTTCACGGTGATCGCGGACGCCGACGTCGGCGAGCTCTTCCAGGCGCCGCTGCTGGTGCAGGCGGTCGCCGCCGTGGCGGCGGCCGCGGTGTTCGTGGTCGTCAACCTGCTGTGGCTGCGGCGCCCGGCGGCGGAGGCCACGATCGGCGCGGTGTCGTCCGGGTACGTCAACGCGAACAACATCGGGCTGCCGGTGGCGGTGTACGTGCTCGGTGACCCGGCGGCGGTCGTGCCGGTGATCCTGCTGCAGCTGCTGATCCTCGCCCCGGTGACGCTGCTCGTGCTCGACGCGCAGACGTCGGGCCGCGTCTCGCTGGGCTTCGTGCTGGCGCAGCCCGTGCGCAACCCGATCATCCTCGGGTCGCTCGGGGGCGCCGTCGTCTCGCTGACCGGCTGGCGCGTCCCGACGCCCGTGCTCGCCCCGCTGGAGATCCTGGGCGGCGCGGCCGTGCCGATGATCCTGCTCGCCTTCGGGATGTCCCTGCACGGCTCGCGTCCGTTCCACCAGCCCGGCGGGCGGTCGGCCGTCGTCGTGGCGTCGGTGCTCAAGGCGGCGGTCATGCCCGCGGTCGCGTTCGTCCTGGCCCGGTACGCCTTCGGGCTGGACGCGTCCCAGGTCGCGAGCGCGGTGACGCTCGCCGCGCTCCCCGTCGCACAGAACGTGTACAACTACGCGGCCAGGTTCCGTACGGGCGAGCTGCTCGCGCGGGACACCATCCTCGTGACGACGGTCGCGTCGCCGGTCGTCCTGCTCGTGTCGACCCTGCTGCTGCACACGGGCTGAGGCGCGACGGATAGGGTGCCGAGGTGCCCGCCAACGCCCGCCTCGTCCTCGCGTCCCGTTCCCCCGCCCGCCTGGCCACGCTCGCCGCGGCGGGCGTGACGCCGCGGGTCGTCGTCTCCGACGTCGACGAGCCCGCCGTGCTCGACGCGGCGCGAGCCGCGTCCGTCGGCGCGCTCGAGCCCGCTGACGCCGTCCTGGTGCTCGCCCAGGCCAAGGCGGAGGCCGTGAGCGCCCGCGTCGAGGAGGAGTCCGCCCTCGTGCTGGGCTGCGACTCGATGCTCGAGCTCGACGGGACGATCGTCGGCAAGCCGGCCGACGCCGACGACGCCCGCCGCCGCTGGCGCGCGATGCGCGGCCGCGCGGCGGTGCTGCACACGGGCCACTGGCTCGTGGACGTCCGCGACCCGGAGGACGGCGGGACGGGCGGCACGCTCGGCGCGTCGTCGTCGACCACCGTGCACTTCGCCGACGTGGACGACGACGAGATCGACGCCTACGTGGCGACGGGCGAGCCCCTGCACGTGGCGGGCGCGTTCACGATCGACGGGCTCGGGGGCCCGTACGTGGACCGCATCGAGGGCGACCACCACGGCGTCGTCGGCCTGAGCCTGCCCCTGCTGCGCGAGCTGCTGGGCGAGCTCGGCCTGCCCTGGCGGGCGCTCCGCGACGCCGGCTGAGCCTGCCGAAACCGCCAACTGAGGGCCCGTCCGGCACCACCTACGGCCCAGGTCCATGTGGGATCCCTCCAAACGGCCCGGATCGCCGTTGGTACCCGGCACAGACTTCGGCGCGGGCGTCCCGCGGGTGCCGGCGGACGGCGGCGCACGCGTTACCGTGAGCCGTGCCCACCATCAGCAAGGTCCTCGTCGCGAACCGTGGCGAGATCGCCGTCCGCATCGCCCGTGCCTGCACCGACGCCGGTATCGCCTCCGTCGCCGTCTACGCCGACTCCGACCGGGACGCGCTGCACGTGCGGCTCGCCGACGAGGCGTTCGCGCTGCAGGGCCAGCGCGCCGCCGAGACCTACCTCGACGTCGAGAAGCTGCTCGACGTCGCGCGCCGCTCGGGCGCGGACGCGGTGCACCCCGGGTACGGCTTCCTGTCGGAGAACGCCGGCTTCGCCCAGGCCGTGATCGACGCCGGCCTCGTGTGGATCGGCCCGCCGCCCGCCGCGATCGAGTCGCTCGGCGACAAGGTCAGCGCGCGGCACATCGCGCAGGCCGCCGGCGCCCCGCTCGTGCCCGGCACCCCCGACCCCGTGCAGGGGGCCGACGAGGTGCACGCCTTCGCCGCCGAGCACGGGCTGCCGATCGCCATCAAGGCAGCCTTCGGCGGCGGCGGTCGCGGCCTCAAGGTCGCCCGCACCACCGAGGAGATCGACGAGCAGTACGAGTCCGCGGTGCGCGAGGCGGTCGCCGCCTTCGGGCGCGGCGAGTGCTTCGTGGAGCGGTACCTGGACCGGCCCCGGCACGTCGAGACCCAGTGCCTCGCCGACGCCCACGGGAACGTCGTGGTGGTCTCCACCCGCGACTGCTCGCTGCAGCGCCGCCACCAGAAGCTCGTCGAGGAGGCGCCCGCGCCGTTCCTCACGCCGGAGCAGGAGGCCGAGCTCGACCGTGCGTCGCGCGCCATCCTCGCCGAGGCCGGCTACGTGGGCGCCGGCACCTGCGAGTTCCTCGTCGGCACCGACGGCACGCTGTCGTTC
>Ga0180221_1000327_pt1 | contig 47536 bp, 42 predicted proteins | sample eDN5th37CKraftMG_FD_151339 | JGI IMG/M metagenome (GOLD analysis project Ga0180221, IMG submission 151339) | Enriched Miracle-Growth compost microbial communities from Emeryville, California, USA - eDNA 5th pass 37_C Kraft MG (version 2) (version 2) ...
CTAGGGCGTGTTAACACAACCTTAATCCATCAACGATAAGGGCAAAATTAACGAAGCCGATGAACATGACATCGAGCTTTTCAAAGCGGGAGAAGATTCTGCGAAATCCTTTCAGGCGCCGAAACAGACGCTCCACCTCGTTTCGGCGCTTATAGATTTCTCGGTCATATTCCCAAGGATCAATGCGGCTCCTCAGCGGCGGAACCACTGGGATAAAGCCCAGATTCAGCGCAAGCTGACGGGTTTCGTTGCCCTCGTAAGCACGATCCATCAGCAGATGCAGCGGTCTTTCTTGCTCGCCCAGTTTGCGAAGTAGATCGCGACCTGCCGGTGCGTCGTGTGCCTGCCCGGGCGACAGGGAGAACGCTATGGCTGTCCGATCATTCGCGGCAACCAGATGAATCTTGGTGTTCCAACCACCTCGGGATTTTCCAATAGATTGAGGGCCGTTTTTTTTCGAGCGCCAGTGCCATCGGGATGTACCTTGACGCTAGTGCTATCCAGGGACACAGCCTCGATCTTGATCCGCACAATTTGGGATTGCTGCAACTGGGCGAACACCCGATCCAACACACCAGACTTCGACCAGCGGCTCATGCGCGTGTAGATGGTGTGCCAATTGCCAAAACGCTTCGGCAAGCCGCGCCACTTGCAGCCATGCTCGGCGACATAGAGGATCGCGTTCAACACGTCCAGGTTGGACAGGCTTACGTTGCCCCGCTGTCGCGGGAAGCAATGCTCAATGGTCGAGAATTGTTCGGGGGTAATTTCCATGCGCGAAGTATCGCGCATGGAACGACTTGAGACCAGTTAGCGTTAACACGCCCTAGAGCCCATAACAGCCGATACCACTCGGTCGGGAAAAACCGTTGCCTCTCACAGCCATGGCAAATTGCCACTGAAAAGAGGTAAATTCGCCATAGAAGTGACGCCAACAAAAGTCACTCCATTCACGACAAGGAAGTAACCATGTCCGAAGCCAAGGACACTCTCCTCAGGCAGCTAACCCTTTTGCGCCTGATCCCCGAATATCCGCGCTACATCTCCTCCCACACGCTGCACGAAAAGCTGCATGACCGTGGTTATAGGGTGGAACTCCGTACCGTACAGAGGGACTTGAACCGTCTTTCCGCCCCCTTCTCGCTGACCAGCAGCAAGAAGGGTGGGCGCAATGAATGGAGCTATACAAAAGGCACGCCGCTGGATCTGCGGGATATGGAACCCTCGACCGCGCTTGCCCTTCACCTAGCCGAAAGCCATCTGCGCACCTTGCTGCCACAGAGCGTACTGGACCTACTGGGACCACAGTTCAACAAGGCACGCAACTACCTCGACAACCTAGGCCAGAACGACCTGGCCCACTGGGCCAGGCGCGTCCGCGCCCACCCCAATGGCAAGGCCCTACTGCCCGCCCAGATCGACGCTGACGTCTGGAGAGCAGTGTCCGACGCACTGCTGGCGGGCCGACAACTGCGGGTCGACTATCTCAGTCGCAGCAAGGCCGACGTGAAGACACTGCTCATCCACCCCGCCGGCTTGGTTTCTCGCCAGTCCATCGGCTACCTGATCGGCACCGTCGATGGCTATAACGACCTTCGCCAGTTTGCGCTGCACCGCATTCGTCAGGCCGAGTGCCTCGACACCTCGGCCCGTGAGCGCCCTGACTTCGAGATCGACCAGTACATCCGCCAGCACCTCAACACCGCAGCCTCCATCGAGCAGATAGAGCTGATCGCAGACATATCGCCACAGATAGCCTGGCTGCTCGGTGAGACCCCTCTGAGCACACAGCAACATCTGGAGCCGCTGGAAGGTAGCGACTGGAAACGGCTTAGCGCTTGGGTTCCGGACGATCAGGAGACGTTGTGGTGGGTGTTCGGGCTGGGGGAGAACATTCGGGTACATGAGCCGCAGAGATGGACTACCGCAATTAAGGAGAAGGCCTCCAGGCTCAGGGAACTCTATGAACAAGGCATAGGCCCTCGTCAGCCCGACTCGTCAGCGACACTCGGCCAGAGACATGCACCGTAGTCAGCGTCCACGCTAGCAAGGATTTCACATGACGCAAAAATCACAAACGATCGAACAGCTGGAAAACAGTTGCCATAGTCTCCTGCAGGAAGCCTCGCAAAGCTCCAAGCCAGTCATTGCCGCCTGGGGGTTAGTCAAGGCCGGGAAAAGTTCGCTACTCAACATGCTTTCCGGCCACATAGAGGATGAGTTCTTCAAGACTGGCGTGGTGCGCACCACCAAGCTCAATCAAGAACTGGAAACAAACCACTACCTGCTGCTGGATACGCCGGGCCTCGGCATCGACCAGGCAGACAACCAGCAAGCCTACAGCGGGCTATACAACGCGGACGTGGTTCTCTTCGTCCACGCTCCACCTGGCGAGTTGGATCAAGAGGAAATGGAGCTGCTGACACAGGTCAAGGCGACCTACGCTGAGGACACCGAAAAACGCTTGATAGTGGTTCTGAGCCAACTGGACAAGGACCAAGATGGGGCGCTGGAGCAAATCCGCCAGCGCATCCTGGAACAGCTTCAAGAGCGATTCGGCATCCAGCCCCAATGCTTCCTGGTGTCTAACAGTCGCTACCGCAAAGGCGCCGCCCAAGGGCAGCAGACAATGATCAACAGCAGTGGCATCCCGCAACTGGCTGCGCATCTCAACGGGCTTGTTCAGGACATCGCCGAGAAGTTGGAAAGTGTCCGTGCCAGCCGCCGAGCGGCACGAAAGACAGAGCTGCTGGCGGAGCTTGAACAGGCCATCGCTGCCGAGCGGCAGCAGATCACTCGCCAACAGCAGCCATATATGACCAAGGTGCGGACCTTCAACCTGATGATGACGGAGTTGCGCCAGAACTTCGTTGCGCGAACGGCCGAGATCACCGCCGTCCAGAAAAAAATCAACAGTCTCTAAGTAAAGGAAGTTTCCCCATGCCCTTACCTTGGCTTATTGGTGCTGCCGTGGTCGCTGCAGCTGCCGCCGTGGTCAAAGCGGTCAGCGATGACGACAGCCCATCCTCATCCAGCTCCGGAGATGCAGAGCGCCGCAGACAGGAGCGAGAGGCTCAACTCCAGCGCGAGCGCGATGGTCTTGCGGCCCAGGTGGTAAACCTCAAGAAAGACCGCCTGGAAGAGGCTCGCGAACTACTCGCGCTCTCTGCGGAAGCCCTGGAACAGCTCCCGAGAAAGACGGTCGGGCTCAGCACATCCAACTTCGAGACCGCTCTCATGGCCAAGCTCCCGGCCAGCTCAGAATATGCCCAGAGCCTAGGCGCGATTCTCGACCTAGCCGACTACGGAGAGAAAGACTTCACCCAAAAGGAGCGAGGCGAATTTCTGGTCAACCTGCAGATACTGGAAAGCCTGTATGGCGCCATTTCCGTCAGCAGCGAAAGGCTGCGTGACCTCGCCGCGCTTCGGGAGGCCGGCAGTCGCCTGAACAGTCTGCAGGACCTGAAACACCAGCTCGAGCAACAAGGATAGTGCGCCCATGAAAGAGAATTCCATTTCCCGTGATGAGCTGATGACTTCGTTTCACGGGCTACAGGAGCAATTCGATCAGCAACGCAGCGATATCCGCGACAAGGAAGAAGTCTTCGATCAGGCCCGCGCGAGCTTCGCCGCGCGCCTGCAGAAGCGCCGCGATAACCTGGGCCAAATGCTCAACAATGATAACCCGCTAAGGGTGCTAGGCGACGATCTGATCCTTCAGTTGGATGGAATCTTCAGCGCCTGGGAGAAGCAGGTAGTCGCCCGCGCCAAAGGTACTCTCTTTCGCAAAGACTTCGGCGACTCGCTGCTGGTGTTCATCTACGGCAAGGTGAAGTCGGGCAAAAGCTCCCTGGGCAACTATATGGCCTGGGGCCACAGCGAGCCCGACGCCTCGCTCAAGGCAAGCGCGCCGCAACCCGAGTATTTCTCCACAGAACGCACCGATGTGGCCAATGGCGATCAGGATAAGGAAGCCGAGCGGCATCTGCAGTTCCGTGTCGGCGCCACCGAAGCTACCAGTTCCATCCAGGGGTTTAAACTACCTGGGCTGACCTGGGTGGACTCTCCCGGCCTGCACTCAGTCAACGCCCGAAATGGCGACCTGGCCAAGGAGTACGTCGAGCATGCCGACCTGATTCTCTACACCATGAGCTCCCAGGCTCCGGGTCGTGCCTCCGATATGGCAGAGATCGCCGGGCTGCTGGCTGCCAACAAAAAGATCATGGTACTGCTCACTGGCAGCGACACCACCGATGAAGACGAAGATGACGACGGTGAAATCATCACCACCGTAGTGATGAAGGATCCTTCCGACCGCCGCGATCAGATCGCCTATGTCCAGAGCGAACTGGAGCAACTGGGTAACAACGATGCCAGCATCCTCGCTGAAGTGCTGCCCATCTCCACCCGATACGCCGAACGCAATCCGACACCCATGGGCATGGTCGCCAGCGGAATGGGCCAGCTGTTGCATGAGCTGCAGAATATCTGCCACGGCCCAGCCCTCGACATCAAGCTGAACACGCCGATGGAAAACCTGCGCAGCTCGATCCACAGCACGGCTGGTGAGTTGGCCGAAGTGCGGAAGGTCGTTGACAAATTCTCCTCAGGTATCGAGCGCCAAGACAGCGATCTGCAGCGCGAGCTGGCCGAACTTGGCGCCAGGGGTGCCAGCGAGATGCGTGAACATATTCGCAGAATCTTCGACACGGTCGGCAACGACGACCTCGAGGAGACGCTGCGCAAGAAAGCCACCGAGGTGATTGCACAACTGACCCAGGAGGCCTTCGCGCGAATCGGCGAGCAACAACAACGGGGGCTGCGCCGGGCCTTCGACAGCAGCCGCCTGGGCAGCCTTCCCGAGTACCAAGAGATCGCCATCGAGAAGGAATACTTCAGCGGCACCCGCAAGAGCACCAAAAGCTGGTTCGGCCTGGGCGGCGCCGCGGTGGGCGGCGCGATCGGCTTCTTCCTTGGTGGCCCCGCCGGGGCAGCCCTTGGCGCATCCCTGGGATCCTCCGCCAGTGCCCTGGGCCGATCGGCCAGCGCCGAGTACACACGTCACCAGGTGGTGGTTGGCGACAACCGCGAAGAGCAGCGCCAGGCAGCTCTGGATCACTATGCGAAGAAACTGCCAGAACTGCTCGCCGACCATGTCAACTCCCTTTACGCGCAGCTGCGCATGGCCCTGCAGGAATACTGCAAGACCCTGGATAGCGACATGACCGAACTGATGAACGATCTCGACCAACTCGCCAAGGCAGATTGACGATGCAAGACACTCTTCTTTCCAGCGCTTTTTCCGCCTTCGATGGCATCGACGAAATTTGCGCAAAGTACAACGCCACCGGGCTCACCCCGATCCGCAAGCTAGTAGCGGAAAAGCGCGCCTCGCCCAACGCCTCGATCATGGTCTATGGCGTCTACAATGCCGGCAAAAGCACCCTGATCAATGCCTTGCTGGGAGCCGAACGCGCCAAAGTGGCCGATCGCCCGGAAACCGACAGCGTCAGCCGCTACCCTTGGCGCGAATTTGAAATCCTTGACACCCCCGGCATCGATGCTCCGATCAGCCATGAGGAGGTCACCCGGGACCAGTTGCATGCGGCGGATGTGGTGATATTTGTGGTCAATCCTCTGGGAGTGATCGAAGAGGCCAAAACCCTGTCCACCCTGCTGGATCTGGTGGCGCGCGAGAAGAAGATCGTGCTGGTGTTCAACAGCAAGAACCACCTCGAGCCCATGGTCGCTGAACGCCTCAAGGATGAGCTTCGCCAGCGCCTGCAAGACATGGCCCTGGAGCGCGGGATGCCACCCGTTCTGCAGGCAATTCCGATCCTCGAGGTGAATGCCAAGAGCGCCCTTAAGGCCAAGCTGGACGGCAAGGAGAATCTCCTGGCCAGATCTGGCCTGCCGGCCCTTGAACGGGATCTCTACAAGTTCCTCGGATCGATCCAGCAGAGCGAACTGGTCACCTCCTTCATCGCTCGGCTGAACAGCTTTATCGGTGACACCATAGACCTGCTGGATCAGAACGGCGACTCGGACAGTATGGTCGCTATCGACCGCTTCTACGCTGAGCTAGCACAGCGCGAAGTAAATCTGCGGGCCAGCCTCAAGGCTCTAGCGGAAGCCAAGGCAACCTTTATTGAACAGCGAGCCCTCAGCGCCATCGCCAGTGCGCCGGACAGCGCTCAGGAGCGAATCGAGCAACTGATCCAAAACGCCGGCAACGAAATTCTGGCCGAACTGGAAATGGAATTGCATCGGCTGGCGAACGACGCCTCCCGGCTACTTGACGAGGTGCTCGAAAGCGTTCGAGTCAATGCTCAGATGCAGACGCCCAAGACTGGACCGATCGTCGTGCCGGAGGAAGGCGAAGTATCTGCGACTGGCACTCAGGGCTCCAGCTTCGATTTTGGCGTGCTGGAAACCGGGGCCCGCCAGATGAGCGCCCTGATCAAACCCGAGCATGTGGTCAGCGCCCTGAAGGTCGGCAAAGATCTGCTGCCAAGCCTGTTCAAGGGTATCGGCCCGGTCACCATGGGCAAGATCGGTGAGAAGGTGGTAGGAAAGGTGGTTCCAGCCATCGGCCTGGCCATCCAGGCCAGTCAGGTTCTCTACTCCCTCCTCGCCAAGGATCCTGAGGAGAAGCGCCTGGAGGAAGAGGCTCGCCTGCGCGCCCAGCAGGAAGAGCGGCGGAATCAACTGATTCGCGAGATGAGCGAGGATGTCGCGTGGGAGTTCAAGAACACCATCATCGGCGTGGTGGACGAGAACATTCGCGGCAATTTCGCTGAGGTCAACGGCAAGCTGCGAGACATTCGTGCCGGCTTCTCTACAGCCGAGCGGGAGCGCAGTGAAGACCGCGCGGCCCTGGTACAAGCTCAGGCGATCCTGCAGGCCCATGGCTAACGGCCCACTCAGCTTTCCCTGCAATCAATGCGGGGAATGCTGCAGACGCGTCCATCTGCTGGTGGAAACGGCCAGCCTGGATCGTGGCGATGGAATCTGCCGGCACTTCGATGATGACCTGAAGCGCTGCCGGATCTACCAGCAGCGCCCGGATATCTGCCGTGTCGATAGGCAATACGAGCTGCACTACAGCCACATCATGTCTTGGGAGACTTTCGTAGAACTGAATCAGAGCGCCTGCAAGACCCTGCAATCAAGTTGACCCACGCGGGCTGTAACGGCCCTCCTACGCAACACCAATGCGGCCATATCAAGCAAGGAGCAAAAAATGTCGGAAGAGAACGGTTTTTCGCAAAACTTTTCAGAGGATAGTTTCTGGAGCAAGGTCGTAAAATATGCCAAGGCTGCCGGCCAGGAGGTCATCGAGAAGGCCCTATGGCTCTACTATGCCGCGCAAAACCCGCAAACCCCAGCGTGGGCAAAGGCAACCATCTACGGTGCCCTTGGCTATTTCATTTTGCCAGTCGACGCGATTCCCGATGTCCTCCCAGGCGTGGGCTACACCGATGACCTCGGAATTATTGCTGCCGCAATCACTGCCGTGTCCATGTACATCACCGACGATGTCAAACGGCAGGCCTCGCACAAGCTTCAGGATTGGTTCGGCGTCTGAGCCATCAGGGGGAGGAGTGACGTCTTCCCCCTCCTCTTCACCGTCGCTATTCCACCACGGGATAACAGGCATCCCCCCACAGAGTGTCCGGGCTGTCCATCATGGACTCAATGATCAACGGCACCAGCTTGCCCAGCAGGTTCGTGCAGTCACGTATCTGCTCACGGTTGACCGAACCACCCCAAGTCGCGCCACCGTGGATGAGTTGGTTGCGCAGAGTGTAGAGGCGGTTGAACAGCACGCCGAGCAATGCCGGAGTGTTGCCGCTGGCCAGAGCCAATTGAGCAGCTCGCTTGCCGCTAGCAAATCGGGCTTTCCAAGTGCTTTCGTCGATCTTGCCGCTCTGGTGATCCCAGAAGCTCTGGAACACGTATTGGTTATCCAACAGCACACGAATGCTGCTGGAAAACTCCTGCCAAATCAGCGCATCGATGCACTTGCCTTCATCCAGCGAGCAAAGCTTTTCCAGGAAGGCTTTGAATGTTTCCTGTTCCGAGAGACGCTGCCGCTCATCGATTTCGCTGGCGTAGGCGGCGTTGAAAGCGATCCACAGGAAGATGAAGCGACCGTCAAGATCCTCCGCCTGCTCGGCGCGATCGAGCCAGCTCAAGGCACGATGCACACGCAGGCGTAAGTTCGGGTGTTGAGCATCGCGCTCCCGGCGATGGCGTTCCTTCAATATCTGATACTGCATACAACGGCTCCCTGCGATGATAGCGCAACGATAGCAGTCCTGTTGAGGCACTGGAACCATGGCGATGCGTTGTAACATCGCCTGGCAGAAAGGTTTGACGGCGCAGATCAACTTTCTGGGTTCGGCTAAACAAATCGCTCCGTACCACTGAATTGCCCCGTCACTGATAGATCCACTGCCGAAGCTCTTCCAGATTCGCCACCACGATCTGCTGCGCAGCGGCCTTAGCATGGATCTTGTTCGGATCAATCTGATAGCGTTGCAGAACGTATTGCACCAGAGCACCGCGGCTGGGGATCAGCAATTGCTCCTGCTGCATGCCATAGTCCTGCGCGACGATAGCTTTCTGATCCGGCTTCAGGCGTGGGTCGGGTTCAATGATCACAGTCACTTCGGAGGACCAACCAGCGTCCTCTTCTCGTCCATTTTCAGAGACATCCAGTACGTCCGGCTCACCGCGGAAACGGCTAAGGACGAAGTCACGATAGTCCCTATTCTTCTCGCAGAAGGCACGGACATGCCAGCGCATGCCGGTGTAGATGAGGGTGTGCGGGGCAATGAGGCGTGTCTCTGGCACCGGATTGGCCAGAGACACATATTCGCACTCCAGACGCAGTCCTTCACGGCAAGCTCTTACCAAAGGGCGCAATACTTCCGGACGTACAGAGCGATCCGGCACCTTCAACACCTCGGTATGTGCATAAGCCAGCGCCAGGCCCTCAATGTGTGGCGCTCGCTCCTTGTTCTGGCTCAACAGATGCAGGTAGGCGCTGGCGCTGTTGTCGATGAACTTTGGCGAGAACTTCAGACTGGGGACATAGCCCTTCAGGTGCTTGTCATATGTCAAGTTTCTAGGCGCATGCTCGGCGATGTAGGTATTGATGTCCTTCGATGCCTGCTGCCGACTGATACCGAAGCTCTGCATCAGATGCCCCGTAGTGAGTCGCCCCTCCCACCAGGCAACAGTTTCGATCAGGCGATAGCGCAGCGCCAGATCCCAGCGAACAGATTCGATCGATTGCTTCCGTTTCATTGAGCCTCCTTGTGTTCGTAAACTTTACCTGTACAGGTAAACACCATGGATATGTCGCTCAAAGCTACATAACCTGGCACCGTCATTCAACAGATTCAGCAAGGAGCTGCGATAAATGGAACTGACTGCAGGTATCTGGATTGCGCTGATACCGGTTGCCTTGGTGGTACTGCTGATGTGGTGTGCATGGAAACTCGCACGGCCAACTCAGCTACGTCAGGAGCTTAATGCACAGTTCAAAGCAGTGCTCGCTGTACATAGCGCAATAGTGAGGTGTGATCGGGAGTTAAGCGCAGCCGTGCACGCCAAGCGTACCTACGTCCAACAGTTACAGCGCCAGCTTGAACTTTGTCAGCGCGGCTGAAGAAATCTAAGGAGTGGAATATGAATCGCCTGGACAGGATCAAAGGCTGCCTACTGGGTGGAGCAGTCGGAGATGCCTTAGGGGCTCCGGTGAAGTTTCTCGATTGGGCGACCATTGAGCGGAAATTTGGTTCGTCAGGTATTCGGGATTTCGCTCAGGCCTATGGCGTCACAGGAGCGATTACCGATGACACGCAGATGATGTTGTTCACGGCGGAGGGACTGTTGCGCTCCCATGTCAGGCAAGCATCGCGCGGTCTCTGTCATCCTCCGTCAGTGATCCACCATGCGCTATTGCGCTGGTACCTCACGCAGGGTGGAGAGCCTGCCACCGAGGTAGTGAAAGACGGATGGCTGATTCAGGAGCGAGCGCTCTGGTCTCGTCGAGCCCCCGGTATGACATGTCTATCGGCGCTGCGTGAATGCAAGTCTTTTGGCGAACTGGCGCGTAACGACAGCAAGGGCTGCGGTGGCGTCATGAGGGTAGCGCCCCATGCATTCTTCCCTGCCTCCTTCGATCTGGCGGCCGAGTCTGCGCATCTTACCCACGGGCACCCGACCGGGTATCTAGCAGCAGGGCTATTTGCCGACATTCTTGCTCGCCTCATGGAGTCCTCCTGTTCGTTGAAGGAAGCAATCCTAGGCAGCCTTCGGCAATATGGAAATCGCGAAGGCATGAAAGAGACTCGCGAGTTCGTCGAACTGGTGTTGGCGCTTTATCAGAAGGGAGTCCGTCCAACTCCTAAAGTCATCTCATTGCTGGGTGGCGGATGGACAGCCGAAGAAGCGCTGGCCATCGGACTTTGGTGCGCATTGATGGCCGACAACTTCGAGCAAGGCATCACCTGGGCCGTCAATCATGGCGGAGACAGTGACAGCACAGGAATGATCACCGGGCATTTGCTCGGCATCCAACTTGGCTGTAGCAGCATTCCCGAGCGTTGGCTTACATCGCTGGAGTTGCGCGAAGTGATCGAACAGATCGCCGTCGATATCGATGAGGTGCCGCGGATGTACGCTGGCGAGTGCGGTGAATATCGCATTCACGACGAGCAGATCTGCCAGCGATATCCGGGATGGTGATTGGGGTGTCCTCCCCCGACTTGCCCAATTGCTCGACGGGATGACGCGTCATGAACCTAATACCAGCGACACACGCTGTCGCGTGGCTCATCTAGATTACTGAACAACAAGAACCGAAGGTGCCCCTATGCCGATACCACCGCCACCGCTCACTTTTATCTGTCCGTATTGTTCATGGCAGAAAACGACCGTGCCGAAGAGCGATGCGCTCTTGATTGGTCGCGACTGCTATACCTCCTGCCCCAAGTGCGGAGGGGCATCAGTAAAGCGGCGCATGGCAACATCTATCGAGGCGATGAAGGCCCGCCTCGAACACTTGCTTCGGCTTGATCGACACTGAGCATTTCTGAATCTGGAGTACAGGCACATGAAAAATATTTTTGCGGTTATCGGCGTCATTGTTGTCGCCAAGAAGGGCTACGAGCTGTATCGCGAGTACAGCGAGATGAAGCGCGAGCGGGATGCGCGGGCAACGAATCAGGACGTTGATGGCTAGGGAGTCAAACAAGCCTGTCCACGGACCAAGAGCGGCCAGTTGCCACATACCGGCAACTTCCGCCACTCTATGGACATCTCTAGCTGGTCAAGAACGACGGCATTGCCCGCTACATCTACGTGCAATCTGCTGATGCCAGCACTCAATGAGCAACATTCAACGTAGGCGATTGATGCCCGGCTGCTCCCTCCGCCCTTACCGGCATCCACCAGGGCGGCGCATGAAGCCAGCACGTCGAATCCAACTGACAGTCGAGCGACGGAACACGAACCCTGGCGCCAACTGACGTTTGCAGCAACATCACCATTGGCACGCAATCAAAAGGAACGAACGATGAGCCTGGATCGCGCGAACGAAATTCTCCGCAACTACAACCAATGCTACGAACAGTTCGACACGCTTCGTGAGTCGTTGTCACGCTTCTTTGCCGGCACGCCACTGGCGGAAGAAATGAGAACTATCTCGGCCTGTATAGAGCAGGCTTATGAATGCAATGTCGATGCGGGTTGGTTACCGGAAGAAGAGAGCATCTTCAACGAACTCGAACTGCTAGTTGCGAACATCAAGCACGATGGCCGTGGCCGTCACTACAAGGGACTGAGCGATGTGCCTGAACACCTCAGGCAAGGGTTCGATCAGGATGAGCAGGCCTTTCGCGATTACCTTGAGCAGCTACGGGAAAATTGTCGAGAAGCCTACGACCTAATCTCCGAGCAGCAGGAAATCCTAGCCGAGGCACTGGAGCAGGACCTGCTTGAAGACGCTTGGAACCAAATCGACGAAGAATTCATGACCAAAAACGCAAAGTCGATAGTCAACCAAGTATTTGAACATCTCCTTGCAGATTGGCGACAATACGCAGCACTCGCGTCCGAGTTGGTGAAAATGGCCAATGAACTGGACAATCCCGATCCCGACCGCAGCCTGACGAAAGCTCTGCTATTCGATTGAGCCACTAACAGCCTCAAGGATTGCACCATCTCGTCCGTCGGTGCCCCTGCACCAAAAATGATAGGCCTTCACCTATCTCCTCTATGCGTTCTGAAGAAGTAGCCTTTCCATGAACATAATGAATGTCATGCCGCAACTGTCCCTGTCCGAATCCGGTCCTGTGAACGAACGCGGAGAAGCTGTCCATTTTCGTCAAGGCGACCTTGATGGTGCCTGTGGTCCTTACAGCTTACTAATGGCCCTAGTCACCAACGGTATCATCCGCCGCGAGGAGGCCTCCTATATGGGGCTGCGCGACGGACGCACTCGGCTAGGAAAGTTTCACAACCGCCTCGCCGAATTCGGTGGACTGATCAGCAACGGCACCAATGAGTTCGAGTTAGACTGGCTGGGTGAATGTTTTAGTCGCCAGATCGAAATCGAAGTCCTGGAAGGCAATACTCGCGCCATGGTGGAGCAACTGGTGGACGCGATTCGCCAGGGTCACTCGAGCATCGTCGGTGTCGACTGGCCTGGCGGTGAAGGACATTGGCTGCTAGTAGTTGGTTACCAAGGCAAGCTTGTCGACCAAGGCAGCGATGGATCAAAGATTGAATGTACCCACCTGCTCTGTTTGGATCCCCTATGCGAGGCGCCCAAGGTTTCCCTCTGGAACGCCGTGCTCGAAGTTCAGACCGCAGACGGCCTGGTACCCAATGCAGGTCGTTTTCCATCGAACCACTGGAGTAGTTCCACTCCCAGCAAGTGCAAGATCACCAATGCATTGGCGATTGTGAAGCGTAGATAGTCCCAAAGGTCGCCAGACGAGCAACCTCATCGACCATGCTAAATCGCCAATACGGCCGTGGCGCCAATCGAGTGCGATAGCGAGCTGTTGAGGTTTCTTTTGACAAGGCGGAAAATCAGAAGTGCTTGTCAGTCGGGCTCTTTCGGGACATATCCTGTTTGCTGTGTAAGCCCCTCGAGCGTTTTCTTGTGCCGCTCATCATGGTTAGCTTTGGATGCAACGACATCCGCGGGTACCAACGAAAGCACAACGGTCCACAGCTGCCAGAGTGTCAGGATTGTCAGCGTTCCGTAGGAGAGCGATCTCATCACCTCAATATGAGCCAGAAGAAAGTCGATTCTCTTGAGCAGTGGAGCAATGATCCCAATCAGCAGTACGAGGCACAGAATTGCAGTGGAGTGAACAATGGGGGTGAACATGCGTGCCATGTTCCCACCGTTTGAAACCTTAGCCCCAGCGGGCTGACGAAACGAGAGCTTCAGCCGGTCGGGATAGATGATAGCCAGCCAGGCACCCACCACCGCGAATATGATCGATGCGGTGGTTCTGAGCGCCTCGTACAAGGGCCACTGATCCTCGAATGGAACCCTCTGGCCAAGCCAAAAAGAAAGGACCACTATCGTTAGTGATCCAATGCATGCCAGAAGCTTTATGGCCATTTAACTCACCTACTGGAGAATCTCGAGAATCGCATGGCGGCGCCCCCTCAGCGCCTCAAGCAAGGAGCGCGCATTCACGACCTCAAGGTTATCCCTTGTTACGTCCAGATCAAACTCATCTCGTGCGATTGAGTGGCTCAGCCAGCGCGGAGTCTGCTCCCCTCGCAACTGGAAACCGTAGTCATCCCACTCTCGATCATGGTCTGCAACCCAAGAATCGATGATTTCTCCCACCTGCTCACCGTCCAGTTGCACCTTCAGCTCGTACTTAATTCGGACATCATCGGGAAGCATCTCCGCCTGGCGTAGATGCGCTGCCTGAAGCGCCCGTTGCCAAAGGGCCAAATCTGGCTCTCGGTTGAGATGGAGCGTGGTCTTTCGATGCACCTTTCGGACCTGATCCGCTTGCTCGATCAAGAGTTCATGATCGCCCGGCTTTTTGAGAAGAGAGGTCCGGAACCGAGGACTGAGATCCTGAACTGGGGCTCCTGGCCGCTGCCGGTACCCAGCCAGCTCAATATCAACCCCATCGTCCGGATCTGTAAGCACGACGTGAGAGGAGTACAGCCCTAGGTAGGACTCCATGTACTCCTGCATGGGCTTTTGCCCCGTAATGAGATGCTGAAACTTGATGCTGGCGAAAACGCCAAGTTCCGGCAAAAACCAAAAATAGGTCGCGAAGCCCGGAATCCCTCCCTCAGGTATCTCCTTCAATACTACTTCCGTGTTGCCTACCTGAGAGTTCCCCATCGCTGCAGCAAAGTTACCTTCCACAGACGGTGTTTGATTCCACATCGTAACAAGATGACTATCCGCAGCAGGCTCAATACCCATCAGATAGACGGGTAGAAGATCTGAGTCTTGCGCAGGCTCGTACGTCTTGGTTTCAGCGAGCTGCTTGCCTTGGCTCCAGCGATGCAGTTCGGCAAGCATTTCTGCGGCGCTGCCGAACGTAGGGTCGTCTTGCCCACGCTGATAAAAACCTGCCTGATCGATTCGGTAGAAAGTGATTTTTGCCTTTTCAATAGCCATTTTGAGCCTCCCCCCTTACTGCCCAGTGATCTCTCGGTACCGCCGTTGGGTTGGGAAGTTGATGACATCCCGGATGCGAGCCCTCTTGCTGCAAATTGCCACCCTGCACTCTTAAGGCAAAGCACCGTCAAATACGTCGACACGAGGTAGAGGCCAGGGCAAAACCCTGGCCTCTACCATTAACTGTCGCAAAACTTACCTTTTCAGTAGAGCCAATCGAAGCAGCCATCAATCTTATTGCGTCGCCCTCTATCCCAGACTCGGCGCCGGAGGAGTTGAAATCAGGTAAGCGTCGATTTCTTCGATAATGCCCATGGACGTCGCAATCCTTGCCTCAATTTCAGCGTCCAGTCCGCTGAGAATGGACTTGTCCCGCTCGGCTCGGATGACGCCGAACAAGTCCATCTTGTCAATCAAATAGCATACGAACGTCATGCTGAAGGCTGTCACTGCACCGACGAGGACGGCAGTCATAACAGAAGCAAAAGGAACAAAGAGTGGAACGCTCATGATCAGCTTTTCGACCGACTCTTCCAAAGCAACACCACCAACCACAACGCCGCCCGCTGCAAGCAGTTTCAGTGCCTCATGAGAAGCCTGTTCGAAGGTAAAGTCTTTGGGCGGAAACAGGAAAATCTTGAGTGCTTTGAGTAGCGAGAACGTGCCCTCACGAATCATTCTCACCGCCCGCTTGCCGGTGGTCACAAACATATTGATGAGCACCGTTACAGCATTGGAGATGAAGCCAGATATAAAACCACCGCTGAAGCTTTCGATGAGCTGTTCCCATTTCGACGCTACGTTGGTGCCCACTCGTTTCAGTCGGATACTGAGCTCTTCAAGCATCGAGTCGCTTTGTCGGCCATGTTTATAGACTTGCTTGATCTCCTCGAATGCACTACTGAACAACTCTACCATCAACATGCCGAAGGCTTGCTGGACACCCATCTTCAAGCCTTCAGTCACACCTGTCTGTGCGGCATGCGTTACGTAATAGGCCCCCTTCTCAGCGATCGTGGGTTGGTGATTCTTGGCAGCCGCTTCGCCTCGTTTCACAGCAGCTTCAACAAGCCCTTTGTCAACACGGAAATGTTCTTCGTTTGTCACCGATCTGCCGTTGGACTTCTTCTCGACCCACTCGAGCTTGTTGTCGTCGTTCATAGACTGATTGATGTCCCGACGAGTGGAGACTAGGTTGTCAGTATCCGTGCCAAAATCCGCTCTCTCGGTCTTCGAGAGCATGAAGCCGCCATCTTTGTGAAAGGCAGAGTTGGAAACGATATGGTCGGGGCTTGTTTCCGAAGCCTTGATCCTTTCCCCCGTATACCCATCCGTCAAATAGCCTTCCTTATCAAGCTGGCCTCTGGTGAAAGTGCTACCGATAGAACTCTCGCCACCGCGTTCAAATTTTTTTTCCTGACTGTTAGCTGTTTTGGTGTAATCGTCGCGGTTGTATACGTCGCCCTCACGAGCATAAATACTCTGCTTGGCGTTATGTACCGTGGTGACGTTTCCACCTACTTTGTCATACGTTGCCAGCACTCTGCCAAGGCCCAGCGGGCCGGCAATTGCACCAATTACGTCTCGCTGTGCCTTAGCGAGCATTGCCTCAAGTTTGGTGTTGCCAAAACCCTCCTCAAGCTGTGTAAGCAGCTGACGTGTTTCTTGAGGGTCGACACCTACCGGTGCGCTCAGCGACGAGAAGTAGTCCAGCGATGCAAGCCTGGCAGTGTCAGCCTCAGTACTCAGCAGCGCCGCCACAGCTTCTGGATCTGCTGAACTATGGATGAGTGGGCGCCCTGCAACTTTTTCTCGCAATGCCTGCTGTTTTTTGAACAGATCGAGCTTGCTCATCGAGTTCAGTCCTTAAGCCACTTTGAGCGTATTCCAGGCTTGCATGAATGCATTCTCCTGGACATGAACAGCGCCGTCGGCGTGAATCACCAAATTGATGATTTCGTCATAGATCGACATTTCGACACTCGAGGCTTTGGCCAACTCGAATGCTTCAATCAGCTTGGGTGGCGCCTGGTACAGCGCGGTAATTTTTTCAACGACGGTATCCGGGAATGAGCTGCTTGCAAGACCAGCAATAAACATCTCGATGCATTCACGCTCAGACTCGCAGATGTGCCCATCGCAGTTGGCGGCAGCTACGGCAACTGCATGCATAGCGATGATCGCGTTGAAATGCTCGCTTGCCCCCTTTAACCCGCCGAGGGCCTTTTCAAGCCCCTTCTTCAACTGGTCTATCTCTGTCGCGTTCTGCGCTTTACCTTCCTTGAGTCCCGCGTTGTAACCCTCTTGTCGAACACTTTCGTCATCGCCCAAGTTAGCGCCGACGACAGCCCCAGCCACGCCAGCACCTACAGCGGCAGCAATAGTGCCAGCTCCAGCAAGCGAGCCAGCCAGAGAGGCCGCGCCCAACAACGAGCCGCCTCCTGTGAACGGCGCCGCGGCAACTGCCCCTACCCCGACGGCGGCACCACCGAGTACTTTCCAGTAGTTGATTTCTTTTTCACCCGAAACGATGTCATCCAGATAATCCCGGGATGCATCGAACCCGCTGGAGACTGCGTCGCGGGTCGAATCATAGGCATCAGAAGCAGCGTCTGCGACGGTGTCCGCTGTCTGTGAAATCGTATCGACAACTGCTTCATATGCCGTCGATGCGCTGTCGGTAACGACGTCGACAACCTGCTCCGTTACGTTTGCCACGGTATCGCGAGTAGCCTCGTAGGCATCCGCCACGATGTCAGCTGCATTCGAAACCGTCTGGGCAGTCGCGTCATAAGCGTCAGATACCTTTTCTGCCACCTTCTCGGCCGCTTCGGAAACGCTATCTCTTGTAGCGCTATAAGCCTTTGATAGGGTGTCACCGATTGTGGAAAAGATGCATGTGGTGCCAAGTGAATCGCGGACCATAGGCGAGCGGTCATACGACAACATAGAGGCGCAGAAACCATTTTCAGCGTGCACAAAAATTCTGCGATACATGGGTCGGCCATCCTTGGTGAGGGAAGTGTTGAAGGGATTTTCCACGCGAAACGAATGATGTCAATGAGCCTTCATACTTGGCCTCGGGAGTCTGGCCTGATGAGGATCGCTACCCTTGGGTACGCAACAAGCACCACTCGACTCATGACTGTTAGCCTTTCCGTCAGAGACCTCAGGCCATCAGCAAACTCAACAGATGCGGCGCACCATGGCTGATGAGGATCAGCAACGTTAGCGAGGCTCGAATCTACTCCTGCGCTGCTGCCCGCTCCTCTCTCTCACCTCATATCCCGTCCCAACAACCCTGCTGCCACTTTCGCAAGTAACGCCCTACGGTCATACCAAACTGTCGAGCAGGATCCCTCTGGTCAACAACCAGACTGCAGCTAGGCTGCGGCAACTACTCTCGTAAGCCGGCCTGCAACAGGGAAATACAGCCACTGCTCCTGGACCTTCTTGCCGGTACAGATCTGGACAGCGTCGGCGTATGCAGACAGCTGCGGACCGTGCTCTTGCACCAGGACTTCATCCCGAGCTTGACTGCCGGGATTCGACTTGTGGTCCACCAGGATCCACCCGCTGGGCGTATCGACCAGCAGGTCAATGCGGCCACGCAATCGAGTCCCATCCGGTCGGCTTGCCTCAATTGGGACTTCTACTCGGATTCGGCCGTTTGGCCATCGAGAGCGCACCCACTCGTAGAAAGCCCGGACCTGCTCAACAACTGCCGACCTGTCGACAGCATGCGCCACCCCCCACGTCTGGAGAATGTGCTCAACCGCTGTCTCAGCCACCCGGCCCGTAACACCTGCTTGTGCAATACACAGGTGCAACGCACTCCCCAGAAGGCTCATCTCGACACTCGCGCTAATTGCAATACGGGCTCCCACAGACTCCGACTGGACAGCCGCGTACGCGCCTCCAGTGGCGCTGCTCGGGCGAAACCAGAGAGGCTTGGGCTCAAGCACTGCGTCAGCAACAAACCAACTGCACGTCGCTGCTGCCTGAGTCGGCGGATCAATCGCACAGGCCGCAGCCGCCCAAGCTCGAGACTCCCTCACGATCTGTTGGCCATCCGCAAGCGTAAGAGTCCCGCTGTCACCAAACAGCAGTGAACCAGCACCAACCTCGTTGACCCAGCCCAGATTGGGGCCAGACCTGCGACGGCAGGACACCAACACATTGACGTCCCGTGCTCGCGTCATGCTGACGTAGAGAAGGCGCTTGTTCTCCGCCAGGGCATCAGCAGCCATTGCCTGGCCCATGGCACTAGCCTCAGCATTGACGGCTGCCTGGGGCTGCCGGCGATTGCCCCATGTTTTTGGCCAGAAGTGCACAAATCGATTATCGAGCGGACGTTCAGGATCGAATTTACCCTCGGTTCTGGAGCGAACTTCCCACAAAGCGCTGCGAGCTTCAGTTCCGAGTGAGGTCAGCACGACAACGGGCCACTCCAGACCTTTGGCACCATGGTGCGTCATGACACTGACTGCATTGTCGACCGTCGTCGCACGGTTGTCGTCTTCCGAAGTGGCCATTGCATCAAACCATTGCAAGAGGCCACTCACCGTAGCCGGACGCTTGGCTGCAACACACTCATCCTCGTAGGTCGAAGCAAGATCCAGGAGGGCTTCAAGGTTGGCAATTCGTGACCTTGCTTCCTGCGGTGAACTGGACCACTGGCTGGCGACCCGCGCGGCATGAGATTCCGCCACGACAAGCCTTAACGCCTCCCTTGGGGTGAGAGCTTCAAGGCGCGACCTCAATGCCTCCAGGCGCGAGAGCAATGGATGCGCCGAGACCCCAATTGCCTTCCACTGTTGTGGGAGGGCGCCATCTTCGGCAAGAAACTCGAGACGATCGGCCAACCACGCCTGAATGGGCATGCTGTCAACCAGAGTGAGCACGAGAGCTGAAGCGACAGTGTCGCCAGCATTCAGTAATCGGCGCAGACACGCCAACACAAGGATGGCCTCAGGCGTACCCAGCAACCCGGCTCGTGGACTCGCAGAGGGGATACCCCAACGAGTCAGTGAGGTCACTGCTAATTCAACCTGGTCATTGGTACGGCACAGGACAGCGATGTCTCCCGGCTCTACGTCGCGAATTTGCCGGGCCGTCTTGTCCTCCACCTTGAGCCCCGAATCAATGAGCTCTCGAACAGCAGGCCCCATTCCTAGATAATCCGTCTCATTTTTGCTGCTCTCGAACTCCCAATTGAACAGCACAGGCTGGTCAGGAATTTCGCTACGGTGTGCCTGAAGTACCACGGCATCCGCCGAGAGCTCGGGCAGGAAGGCCTGCTCGAAGACTGCGTTCGACAACGACACCAACCCCGGAACCGAACGTCGCGATATCGTCAGCGGCTCACCAATCGAGCCACCCCATCCCTTGATAGCATCCAGCACGCCGGCAATGAGCCGGGCATCGGTTCCACGAAAGCCGTAGATAGCCTGCTTGGGATCGCCCACCCACACCGAGCGCTTTGCCAGCTTTGCGAACTCAACAAACAGTGCCAACTGCATCGGGCTCGTGTCCTGGAATTCGTCAACCATGACCAGATCGAGTTCACTGGCCAGGGCATCACGTACATCCGGACTCTCACGCACGACCCTCAGCAGTAGAGCCTCCTGGTCACCAAAATCGACCGCGCCAAGCATGCGTTTAGCTTCCGCATAGGTTTCTAGGGCATCAGCGGCCAGATTAAAAACCAGATCCAGATATCGGCGCACGTCCGAATGGAAGACCGGATGGGATTCATGCACCTGAGCTGCCTCGGCAACAGGCACAAGAAGGTCTCTGACCTTGGCCCCAGCGTCGATATTGCTGGCCGCTATCCAGTCAGGCCAGGCCCAGCGCCCATCACGAAAAATCCGTTCAAGGCGCTCCAGTTCCTGCAGTCCCTTTTGCAGATTCTGCGCAACTGCGCCTCCGCTCGCCTGCGTTTGCTGGATGAATGCCGATACGTCCATCACAGCCTTGGTCAGAGACGACGACAGAATCTCGGTCGCGGTAGCTGTCGCCGAAGGCGCAGGCCAATTCGACAGCATCAAGTCTGCATTCTTTTCTCCCATCGGTCGCAGCTGCTCCGGGGAAATGTCGTTGTCGCGAGCCGCCTTGACCACGCTCTCAATAAACCGCGACCACTTGTCATGCTCAATACCTAACCGGGCCGTGAGTCGTGCAATCTCCGCCTGCCCTTCGCGGTCGAGCGTCTCGGACAAGGACGTCGCCAGTAGGCGCTTTACCTGCCCGTCACTCAGTACCGTCTGGTCCGGCGACAGTCCCAGCTCGAAGCAGAAGCGCTGGAGCAAACGACCGCACACACTATTGACGGTGCCAATCTTGGCTTGGCCAACGGCTGTGGCTAGATCGATACGCCCTTTTCCCAGCAGCCATGAACGGGCCCGTTCACGCAACTCCTTGGCGGCCTTGATCGTAAACGTGGTCGCAAGGATTGCATCTGGACGAGCCGCTCCAGACTCCAGCGCATCGGACAGCGTAGCGGTGAGCTTATAGGTCTTTCCGCTACCAGCCCCTGCGCTGATGAACTCGACGCTATTCATTGCTCCCATCCTCCAAGCAGGACCAGGTAGTCTTTTTCCCACTGCCGCGGTCCTTTCACAGGCAGCGTTCCTTCGGGCCCCTGGTAGTCATCTCCGGCTTCAAGCGGAACAACATCGATTTGCCCATCTGCCAACTGCCGGGAACGCCATTTCCAGCTCTCCCTCGCCTGCTGAAGCAAGATACCGGTCGCTCCCACGGGCGGAGTACGCACCTGTGCCTTAGGCATAACGTCAGGCACGGTGACGAACATGGCCCCGGACTCCAGAATGAAGTAACCCAGCGCTGCCGGCGCCACCCCTGCTTGCTGTTCCAGAAGCGTCGAGTAGAACGCCAATTGCAAGTGCTGGCCTTCGCGCAAGTAATCCGCGTAACGCTTTTCCCCGCCCCACTTCATATCCAGGAGCACGCTTCGACCATTCGGTAACTCCACCAGCAGGTCGGCTTTACCGATGAGCTGGACATCTCCAAGGCGCCCTTCAAGCTCTACCTCGGTGCGAACAGCCGTCGCCCCTGCTGCCTGCAGATGGTCGAGCAACGAGCAAATGGCGTTCTCGCACACAGCCCTGAAACGCTGTTGGCTGACTCCTGCCCCCTGCATCAACAGCTGGGCCCCCTCGGTTTTGAGAAGCTCATCCACACTGTCGCGAAACCACTCGACAGCCTGTTCCTTGGTCCACGCTAAAGAGCCGGCCTGCAGGAAGAGCCTTTCAAAGACTCGATGGGCCAACGTGCCTAGCAGCCTGTTATCCTCCTCCGCGGTAAATACAGTCGTTGCCCGCAAGCGTGCAATGCGCTTGAGTGCGTAGAGCGCCGGATCGTCATACAACTCTGAAAGCGAGGAGTACGACTGTCCTTCGGTGGGCAGCGCCAAAGACCGGCCAAGCTCGATGTGCCTGGGAGCCCTAGGAAGCTCCATACGCGTCAAGCCTGTCGAGAGCTCTCCCACAAAGTCACTGCCGAGCTGCAGATCCAGGTCGATGCTGTGACTCAAGAAGTCGGGGACCAAGTTGCAGAGAAGTTGCTGAAAGGGGTGCTCCTCGGCACCGGCAGGCGGCATCACCAAAGTGAAGCGCTTCCTGGCCGCCAAAAATGGCAACAACCATTGCCTGGCCAACGCATCAAGCTCCTGCTGCGGGTCGCGAAGTACCAATCCCAGCTGTTTCAGTGCGGTCAGCTCGATCTGTGACCAGGGAAGTGACGGTGGCAAAACGGGAGTGGACGGCATCCACCAGATGACCTCATCCGCAGCTTCGATACAGCCCCCCGCGTCCACCTCTGCGCGCAAGCCGCCAACCTGAGCAAAAGAACTCGTATTCGTACATCCGGCCGGTGTTGCATAGACGATGAGCTGCTCTACCTGACGCGACGAGAGAATGGCGACGCCCTGCTCCTGAAGCCCGGCTATCCCCGCTCGCAACGCCATGCACTGATCAATGGCTGGAAGCAGCGCGGCGCGAGCGACCTCATCGCCGCTCAAGCGCACCCGGAGTGCAGCAACAAGCCGGTCAACACGGGCAAGGAGCGCACCAAGCGGCGCACCTACGTCCCGGGACCAGCGTTCACCCTCAAGCCAGAACTCAATGTCCTCAAGAAGTGCCGCTCCTCGGTCATCTTCCGCAATCTCGCGTTTGAACGCCGCCCACGCCTCACCGCCAATACCTGGCTGTTCGTCCACCACCCGGGCAAGCGCAGCCCTGGCCTTTCGGCTGAACGGGCCAACAGGATGCGAGAGAAACTCGATGAGCCGCCCCACGTCTATTGGCGCCCAGCACATCTCCAGCGCCAGACCGACCGCCTGAAGCGGGGGACGCAACGCACTCAGGTGCGGAAACCCGCTACCTGCCGCTCCAGTCGCCATCATCGTAGCGTCCAGGGAGTCGCCTCCACCCTCACAAAGCAGCAGCCTGTCTATTGCCGCAGACCGACAAGACGCGCTGAGCCACTGTTCGGCCACCTCTCGCGTGGATGCCCTAACAAGCAAAACGCTGCCATCGGTGACCGGGGCATCGAGCGCTTGGACTTTCCCATCGCGCAGCGTGCCGAGCGCACGTTCCTGCACCTGGCGAAGCTGATCCTGCCCTTGAGGCTCCGGCTGCCAAAGGACAACGTTTGGCAGTAGGGCAAGTACCTGGCGCCAGCCCAAGGGAAAGCTTTCCAGAGGATCCACTAACAGCACGGATTCAATTGGCGTTGTTTCACGGGCCATCGCCATCGCCACATCTGCTAGGCGCTCGGCCTCCCCCGGCTCGATGCTTACTGCAGCCGATCGCTCAACCAGTGACATTTCGCGCAGTCTCTGCGGCGCGTCCGACGGCACCGAGCCATCCCATCCCGCCAAGCGCCACTCATCACGCCAGCTCAGTAGCGTTGCAGCGGTACCGATACTGTCAGCCTGCAAAGAACGGCTGTAGAAACGAGCCCCGTTGTCGTTCTGCTTTAGGTGTCCCAGGTAACTCGTGACTCGACGAGCCCACGACACATCCGGCCGCTGGAGCCCCAGGTAGGTCTCAAGAATGCCAAGAAACCCCAATCGTCCCAATACGGGGGCATCCATTGCATCCGCCCGCGATGGACCCAGACGCCGATCAAGGCAAACTCCAAGCGTGACTTGCATGTCAGCTCCTAAGTTACGGCGGCACGACTGCCCGCCTCGACACGAACGCCAGGCGCCCGAGCCCAAAGGCTTACCAGGTCGGGTAACTGGTTGATGGATACTGAATTTAAGAGTGCAATTTTCGTCAGCTTGCGGGCCGAGTTATGGGGCACTATCCGGGCTGTCGTCATTCGGGCCTTCAGCACCGGCCTGGGCCTCCAATCTGGCCAGGTCCTTTTCAAGGATGGCGATCAAATCATCCGTCTCTTCAAACTCACCACTAGCGGCCCCGCGAATCATCGCCGCAAATTCAGGACTGTATTCCAGCTCTCCGTCCACGCCGGCAGCGCCCCCAGAGACGCCATCTTCCACGTCGGCGCAGGTCGATACTTCCTGGAGCCGTTCATCCAGATCAGCGAGTGCCTGGCCAAAAAATGCCTCGAACAACTCGGTGGGTCGTTCGCCATCAAGCAAGTCAAAATGCTGTCCCACGGCCCGGCCAATGCGAAGAAGCAACTTCGCCGAACCTTCCCCGCCGGCAAAGCCTGCCCCAACTAGCAGCTCGACGGGTGACACCTGAAGCTCGGCGGCGAGCTGAGTGGATCGACCGCAAAGGAATGCACTGACCAGATACACCTGCTCACGTTCGTCCCCTGCAACGAACCCGGACTCACCGGCACTAAGCACCATCAAGCCGGCCTCTCCTCCGCGCGCAATCAGTTCAAGGTCGTTGAGGCCGTAACTCACCAGATCGAACTCGGCAGCCCTGAAAGGAGCGCAATATGACGCCGCAGTCTTCATCGTTCGCGCTTTCACGTTGATCTGATACTCGCGGAAGGCGGCCAGATCAATGGTCCGACCTTCAGACCTACTGCACTCAAGGTATTCCTGCAGAACCTGAGGGAAAGGAACGCTGGTAGGCACCCAGGTGCTACTGCTATTCGTGCCTGCGTGCTCTGCGATCCGGTTGTTCAAGGGCGTGGAACTGGCCACTCCCGCAACAGACACGACGTGAGGCAGCGCGAAGCAACGTAGGTCGTAGCCAATCATGAACAAAGCTGCCTCGAACATCCGGCAGCGTTCTTCCAGAGTGCCGGGAAACAGCTCCGGTGCCCGTTGCAGCGTGTTGCGGATAATCCACCCAAGCTCCACTTGGCTCTGCGCCCAACGCACTGCTGGCAAGCGTCGGGTGAAGAACTGAGGAGCACTCGCATAGCCAAGCTCGCCCGGATCACGGATCTGAGACCCGCGCGCTGCCCCTGACGGAAAACTCAATACGGCACGGCATGTCGCCTCCTGGCGATAGAGGGCATAAAGCATGGCGATTGCCGCTCCAACGCGGCTGTCGTAGATAGGCGATCCCGTTGTATCGATCAGCGAATGAATCTTGGTCAGGCCGGCATCAAAGCGCCAGATGCTCTGGTTATTCAGCTGGGAAAGCACCTGGCTACCGTCCAGGACAAACAACGACCTGCAGCTATCGAGGTACTGCACCAGTTTTCCCTGTTGCCGCAACTGGTTCAGAAACGGAACAGCACCTCGGACGCCGCCCCATCTCAATACAGCGAGACACGCCTCGTAGGTGGTGGCTTCACAACCGTTAACCATCGAAGTCAACAGCCGGTCACGCAGTAAATCGAGGGAGAGGATCGTACTGTCCCAGTCATGGGAGATTACCGACCGTCCCGTCTGGTAATCACTCCAGCTACTTTCCCAGCGATAGAGGGCATAAACCCCCTCGATTCCTACTACCTGCCGATTGATCCCGCCCTTTACGAAACGACTTGGGCTGAAACGCAGGTGTATATTCAGATGAGCGAGATTCAGACACAGCCAATCGACGAATCCACGAACATCCGGCTGCGCGAGAAATTTAATTCGGTCCATCTATTCGCCTCTGTTATTCCATAATTCGAAGCCAATGACTCACCACTATGATAATGACACCAAAGTGGGGCGGCGGGTCGCTAGCCCTGCTATTACGCAACAGTGCTGTCGCTACGCCTAGAGAAGGCTCTTGCCTTTCGCCTCATACGTCGTCAGCAGTAGGGTAGCGGAACACTTACCATGTGCGCTTGGTAGGACGCTGACAGTAATCAAGCATTGAGCAGGAAGCAGGCCTTCCAGCCAGCTACAAATCTCGACGTAGTTACCCAGCGTGCAATGCTGGTCACCACCAAGTAGAAGAATCGCGGAAGTCGCCTGCCAGGCTTGCTCTGCGAAATTCAACAATGCTGGTAGAAGCGATTGCCAGTCAGCCGCGTGCACATGGCAGCCGAAGCGGCGCCCCGGCTGCCGATGATGGCGGAGGTAATGCTCCCAGCACATTCCGAAGATTGCATGACCACCCAAGTTGGCGAAAAGCTTCTCTAGAAAGTTGGCCAGAGCATCGCCGTTGGCCCATTGCATGGAGCTCGTTCTGACCTCCCCTGTATGGCCGATGTAATGCAAACTTAGGAGCGTATTTTTCAGCCGGAGATTCTCGAACGCTGCAGCAGGCATTGCGCCAGCATCAATCACATGGACCTCGTGATAGTCCTCGCGCAGCGCAGTGTCCCAGGATTGTACGTGTGCGCGGAGCGGAACACGTCCTCTTTGCTCCACCGCGGCAATCAGCACCGAGCCCAAGCGCTGCGTCCACCATTGGACTCGACGCTCATCTTGGACCACCAAAACGAAGGCCAGCTCGCCTGGGTAGTCGTAATGGCCAGGTTCCCACCCCGAATTGTGGAGAACATCAATGCTCATCGCTCAGCGCGCCTGAACTGGTGCGCTTGCACACTTGTAGCCAGGATACTGGGCCTCGGCTGTGACCCTGGCCATTTCTGAACTGACAGCCTGCACAGTAACGGTGAAGTTGGCCTTCTGACCGGCGCCCGAATTGATGCGTTGCAGAAATGCAGAATAAGTCTTCATGACCAATCTCCTCTGAACTGCGGACAGTCTCCTTCCAACTCACGACAACCTTTGTCGCGATGCCGCCTTCGTAGGTCCTTGCCATTTGCACGTCCATTGTCGCGACAGCGTCCGTCACGGCTGAAGGCCCCCCTGAATCCGACATGTCCCCTGATTGGGCAGCTAGAGCTTCAGGCTCTGACTAAGGAGCACCGCGTATCTCAGTAACGGGCGACTTTTAGATTTCACGAACCGACTCTTGCTCATCAAGGCGGGTGTCATCCCGGCTGCCATAACGCAACCTATGTCGGCCATCCATGGCCTCGCGGAGTCCTTTCCTGCCGGCTTCCTGCCAGGCTTGTAGAAAGGATATATCGTGCAATTTGGCAGGAAAATACTGGGCACCCACACAGGTCAATTATTGGAACAGGTCCGGCGCCATAAATTTAATTGGATGGCTTTCGACGGGCACGGCCGTGGATCGATGCGTCAACTATTCGCACTGATGCATCTGGACCGACTCCTGACTCCCGACTGCGCAGCCCTGACGCCATAGGCACTATTCCCTGGCGCTACAACGCAGGCTGTGGCACGCCGCAAAGTCTTGGGACAATAATTTCCCAGCGTTCGCACTTCTGCAGAGACCGATATTGCTCCTCGCTGTCGTCCAGGAATCGAACCACCACACCAGCAACCTCGCATCGCTCGATCTCAAGGTTCAACTTAAAGGACAGAGAAGTCCTCCCGACAACTCGCCCCTGACCATCCCGTATCAGGTAGCGTTCGCCCTGCGGTTCAAGCTTCAGCTCCGCCCCTGGCTCCAAGCACCTCAATGCCTCATGGATGGGATCTGTTACAGGGCTACGTCCGGCAAAGCCAATATCGATGTCCTTCAGACTGAGCTGTAAATAACGCCGCTCCAAGGCTGCACTGTAATCACCGGTAAAGGCCCGCTGCGCAATGTCAGCCGACAGACTCCCACTGAAAGGATTCGCTGCACTGAACTCACACAGCGTCAGCGTCTGCTCTGCGCGCGTCATGCCCACGTAGTACAACCGGCGCTCATCGTTAAGCCCCTCAGTCTGTACATTCCATCCACCATCAAGCAGAACGACATGTCTGAACTCTAGGCCTTTCGCTGAATGCACCGTGCCTAGATACAGGCCACTCTTGGCCTGCTGCCGCATCTCCCGAGCGTAGTCATAGAGCCAGTCCACGATTGCAGCACTGTTGAGCTGGCACTCACCCAGCTCGACCTGCAATTGGGTAAAAGCCTCCTGGAAAAAGCTACACCAGCTCTCACCCACTCCCGCAGACACCTGCTGCCACGCCATAGCAGCCGAAAGCCCCTCGTTGACTTCTCGAAGCCGATCAACAACCACCACAAAATCACGCTGCCGGGTGATGGGCAGCACACTGTCTTTATCCGAGGCCAGAAAGTACGGAACTCCAGCAAGCTCGCAAAGCGCCTGGACTGGCCACAGATACTGATGGGTACGGGCAAGAATGGCGCACCCACTCCAGCTACCCTCCTCCAGAGCCAGCAACCGCTTGAGCTCGTCTATGGCCGCCTGCGCCTGAAGGTTGCCGACCACTTTATCGCTGGACTCAACGGCCAGTCGCGTAACCCGCCCAGATCGACCTGAGTCAAGCGTCTGCCACTGACCACCGAGAGGATCTGACTGGCGCTCCCGGTTGATTCGGATGGGATAGGTGGCTTTCAGGCGCCCTGGGTTGTTGCCGACCAACTGATTTGCCGCGGCAATGATGCGCTGAGTCGAACGATAGTTCTCAACGAGGTAGGTGGTCGCAGCGGAGTAATCCTCGCGAAAGCGCTCGATGTAGCGATTGTTGGTGTCGCGCCAGGCGTAGATATTCTGATCATCGTCCCCCACTGCCAAAATGCACAAACGCCCCTCCTCACTGGACTGCCTACCGGCAAGCGCACTCACCAAACGGTATTGCAGGGCATCGATGTCTTGGTATTCATCAACCAGGATGTAGCGGTAGCCACGCAACAACTGCTCACGCAGGTCGTCCTCGCCATCGGTAGTTCCCTTGCCCTCCAAAAGCTCAACAGCGTCCTCCAGGACCTGTTTCAGAGCCCCTTCGTCAACAACATCCCTCCGCTCAAAGCGAGTGCCCGTCAGGCGCATGGCCATACTGTGGTAGGTCATGACGCTGACACCGTAGGCATCAGCTCCAACCAGGTTCAAAAGACGCTTACGAATTTCATTGGCCGCATGCCGATTGAAGGTCAATGCCACAATGGCATTGGCTGGAACTCGTCGGACACGCAGCAAGTAGGCGATACGGTGAACGATTACGCGAGTTTTTCCAGAGCCTGGCCCTGCCAACACCAATCGATTAACGTCGTCGTCATCGACCACAATGAGTCGTTGCTGAGTACTCAGATCCTCAACAATAGACCTCCAGGACGCCTCACTGGTGGCGTGCTTAAGCACTTCCTCACGGCCAGCGAAGTAGCGCTGTAGAAAGGCATCTTTGGAGTCTGTGAAGTAATGCAGCACCAGCTCGAGCGCGTTCGCCATCTCCGTCAGTGCAACCTCGGCATACTCGCGCATTACGTGAACCTGAATACGCTTCTCGCTGTAATGCTCATCGAGCCGTAGGTAATCGTCCTTGAGATAGCTCCCCTTCTTGTCAGCATTAACCTCAATGGTCATTGCTCGCCGCATCACGGTCATACCGTGGTTGAGCGTCAGCACCTCCTGCTTGTGCAGATACAGCAGCACATGCTCAATTGCTCTGTGGCGTTGATTCGGAGGGATGACCTGAGAGAGCTCCAGGTCCGACTCGATCACGCCGACCAATTCACCGAAGGTGGACTGCACCATCAGATCCTTGCCCTTGGAGGCCGGAGCCAGCTTTCCTATCAAGAACTGAAGCAGCTTGGTGGCGATGACACGGCGCTTTTCGCCAAAGCGCTCAATCTGTGACCAACTGTACTTGCCTTGAATTTTCAGCTTGATGTAGTCGTGATTAACCTGCTTGAGCTCAAAACTACTACGCGGCTGACTGTTGCTTTCACGATCTTGAGAGAGGCTGCGCAGCAGGCGAAGCACTTGCAACGGAATGACATCCTCTTGCTCGAGCTTGGCTTTGAGCCCCGCCGTGAGAGCTGCGAGGTTAAGATCCTGCCAACTACCGTCCTCGGCATCCGGCGCCAACTCGCTGAGTACCTCGAACAGCGCCCCCTCCAATGCCAAGGTCTGCTCCAAGCGTTGAATGGAAGCCCCCACCACACCGTGACGCAGCAATACGGTTAGCTGGGTGTCGTTGACGAGCAAGCCCAGCTCTTCCATCTGCTTTAGGGTGCTAACAACTTCCTCAGACGTCAGGCTGGTGAGCGACATCAGGTTGTCTGTATTCACCCGCTCATCGGCGTCGGCCTGGTAGAGGTATTTCAGAATCGCGCCGAACTCTTCTCGGCGCCGCTCCGATAGATTGGCCTTGAGCAAACGCTGCTCCGCGTCCGCTTCGCCGAGGCTCAGGCGCGCCGGAAAAATCTGTGTGCTGTTTTCCTCTCGCTTGAGGTATTGCCCTCGCTCCAGCCAGGCAACCGCGGTGACCACTTTGGTTTCAGCATCACTGTCATCAGCGTCGAACGAGGTCTCGACGTTCTCATCCATGAGAATCTCACCGGCGGTGATGACCAGTTCGCCGCCCTTACGCCTGGCGTACTCGAAGCGCAGCTTACGGAGAATTTGTTGGATGTCACGGAGGCTGAGCTTGGAGCGCTCGCACAACCCAAATTGGGTCTCAATATCCTGCGAGTCATAAAGCAGCACACAGCGTGCTGCATCCTGGTCACGCCCTGCCCTGCCTGCCTCTTGAAGGTAGTTCTCCAGTGAACCAGGAATATCTGCGTGAACTACCAGGCGGATATCGGACTTGTCGACGCCCATGCCAAAGGCATTGGTGGCGACGATGATGCGGAGCCGCCCGGCCTTGAAGTCGTCCTGGATATCCTTCTTGTCATTGGGTTCAAGGCCGGCGTGGAAATGGCGGCACGGCCATCCCTGCCCGACCAGAAACTCTGAAAGCTCTTCAGCGCCCTTGCGGCTTGCAACGAATACGACTGCACCACCGTCCTGGCTGCCGAGATGGTCCTCAAGCAGTTGATGGGTTCTGGGCCATTTCTCGCCTCGACTGCAGGGCAGCACTTCAAAGCTAAGATTCGTCCGATCATGAGTCCCCAGGAACTGGTCAAACTCAATCCCAAGGCCTTCCTTAAAATGCGCACGGATGTCAGCCAACACATCCGGTTTAGCCGTTGCAGTGAAGCAGCCAATGGGGGCCAGGGGTTGATCGCCGGAGTGCTCGCGAATGAAGCGCGAGGCGTACATGTAATCAGGGCGGAAATCGTTGCCCCACTTCGACAAGCAGTGAGCCTCATCGAAAATCCAGGCACCGATCTGGCGCTGGCGTATCGCACGCCGGAAAGCCTTGTTTCGGAACTGTTCAGGAGACACCAGTAGAATGCCGACATCGCCCATCTGGACCTTCTCCAGCACATCCGCACGCTCAGGCATGGTCAGCAGGCCATTGAGCGTCGCAGCACACTGCACATTTCGCTCAAGAAGCCCGTCAACCTGATCCTTCATCAGCGACTGCAGAGGCGAAATGATGATGGTCAGGCTGCCGTTGCGATGAAAACGATTCAGCGCCGGCAGTTGGTAACACAGCGATTTACCACCACCGGTTGCCAGGATAGCGAGCACATGTCTGCCCTGCATGCCTGCGAGAACCACATCGTGCTGCAGGCTTTCGCCGGGTCGTTCGTAGCGGAAATCAGCAAAGCCGAAATAGCGCTTCAGCTCATGGCGCGGATCGTGGATCGTGCAGCAGTAGCGGCAGTCTGAACGGCCGCAGGGAACATCCCGGAGCTCAGTAATCAATCGCCCAACAGCAGAGAACTGATGCCGCACCCAAGGCGCAAGGACAGAGTTGCCCCCCGACACCCTCAACCACGCAAGGGCATAGGCCAAAGGCAGATGCAAATCCGTCTGCTCAAGATCCTCAGCCAGGAGAGCTTCCAGCCGAGTTCGACATACCTTGAGATCACGATCCAATGATGGATCGGTTTCCGCCAACAGACTCGGAATGAGCCTCTGCAGATCCGAAATCGGCACTGCAGTCTGCCCCGTTAGCGAAGCAAAGAATGATCCCAGATCGCTCTTTATGCTTGGGGCAAGCAATGCCTGGTAGCAGAGCAGCTCAGCACGATTGGTCTCGTTCAACTGCGCGAATGCATCCCGCTGATCTCTGAACAGCACCAGCGTTGAACGACAGTCCGCAAGCGGTGAGTTGAGGCTGTCTCGGATGAGTTTGTAATCCTTGACCAGCCGGTGATACGGGTTCTGTGGAAAGGCCAGAGGAGACAACCTTAACGTGTCGATGACCGGCAGTGTGTGCAGCGCCAAATCAGGCGCCTGCTGCTTGAGGATAGGCAAGTCATGTTCGATGACGTTATGCCCCAGAAGGAAGCCTGCTCCATCGGACAGCGCATCGACTTCAGCAAGAATCTCTGGGAGGTTTTTCCAGACCTTATAATCAAGCTCGACACCCAGGTCAGGTCGCGTTGCTCCAACCTTAAAGATACGATCTGGTTGCCCCGCCTTGCCTGGAGCGACCTCCAGGTCGATTACCAAGCTCTTGGGTTGGAGAACTGATGACATCCCGGACGCGATCCCTGCTACTGCAAATGCCTGATTGCACTTTAAAGGCAAAACGCCAGCAACAAAAGCAAGAACCGCGGCCACAACGCCACGGCAGCCACCGCTCCAGCATCAAGTTATCGCCGCGCTTTAAGATCTCGCTGGGCGATCCTGCCTTTGATCCACTCGTGGACCTCGCTTTCGACCCAACCAACGCTGCGCCCCACTAACGGGACAGGCTTCGGAAACTCGCCCGAACCAACGAGCTTGTAAATGGTGGACCTAGCGAGACCTGTCGACTCGATAACCGCGCCTAGCCGTAATATTTTCATGACAACTGCCCCCGCTGCACATGCTGGTGACTGACCATGACACAACCATGGGGACTGCACGACACGCAGCGTAGCTACAATGCCTTGGGACTCTGCTGAAGTGGTCTGAAACGAGCATGCTTTGGTAAGCTTCCTCGCCTGATAGGCAGGCAATAGAACATGAGACTCCTCAACACCTACGACGACCGCGACGAAGCTGAAGAGGCCGCTGAGAAAATAGCGGGCGAGAAGCGCCTGGCCAGCGAGCGCGACGCTACAGTCACCATCTACAACCTTTTTGGTATACCGAGCTGGGGTAATTTCCATCGTTTAAGCATGTACAACCTAGCCGAACTGAAAAGCCTTCTGGATCGCCGTTCCAACTGGCAAGCTGCCGACCTAAGTCGACATGCAGAGCTGACTGCCACACTAAAAATCGTAGCGAAAAACTATGGAATCGAAGTGCCGAGCCATTGGCTATAAACCGCCAAATCTTCCTAGCCACAGTACGGCATAGACCAGAGATTTTTACCCCCCCCCCCCGGGAGTAGCCTCAATAGGACTGAGACGGGTTCATACAAACTCGAAGAGTGACGTCATTAGTAAGTTACGCATAGTTGGGTGCCGTTAGCTGAAAGCACTTGTTACGCGAAGTTTGGTGGAATGGGCATGCACTGCAAGTGAATGAGGCGCTTCATCAGTGGGCTCGTGCGCGAGCTCGTTTCCGGCCTACTGCTGGTAGGCCGACAGCTGCAGCAAATTCCACGTTAGGCATGTAGCCGTAGCGTTTTCCTTGGTGTCCAATAAGGTGCACAGCGCTGGGCAGCAGTGCGTTGTGCTCTGCAGATCCTTGTCGAAACAATCGCATTTCGTAACTAGACTCTCCCACTCGGGAAATTGCCGCAATGTCTCCTTCGGCAGCTAGTCGTGAATAGCGAAGAGGGCCAGTTCCTAGTCGGAAGTCCAAGTTATTCTCTGCTTCAAAGGTTACACGACATTGCTCATCTACTTGATTGAGATCAATGTAGTTCATTTGCACCAGACATGAGTAAGTTGCCTTGTGACCTCTTTCATTGCGGATGAGCAATGGCGGAAAAAAGTCGTAGCAATCTTTGCTGAGCCAGAAATATTGTGTTCCCTTGCTGGCTTCACTTTTCGGGGCCGCATTTATCCGAACCGTATCTGAGTGGCCAAGCCGCAAAATCATTGTGACCTCGTCTGTGTCGTCGAGAACAATATCAGCGGCTTGCTCGTCATAAAGAAGCTGCCAGGCTGGCGCAGTCAGATTGGAAAGTTCTGGCCGATAGAAGGCCCAATTCTGGGCTAGCATGTTATCTAGCATTTCTTGCCATGAAAAACTCATAGCAGCCGTGGTTGTCGGCTCTAGCAGGACAGACATTTCTACATTTTGTGACATGCCGGGCCCTGTAAAATTTCCCGACGTAACCACAAGGGACTCTCCGCGCCCCGATCTAGTCCCATAGCATTTGGCGTGGAGGAGTCGTTTACGGTTAATGATGTGGACATCAGCACCACATTCGAGCATCTCTTTGACAATCTGCTTGCTCGTTAGTCTTGAGCTTGTGCTACCAGCAAAAACGGCGACAATCTCTCCACCGCGACTTTTATGCTCTTTGAAGGTTTCGAAGAAACGGACTCCACCATTATAGTTACCGAACCCTGACACGATAAACATGGTGCCGTCCCCAGGCGTGTGCTCTCGAACCCAAACTCGTTCCAGAATATTAACCAACCCTTTACTGTGGCCAGTTGCATAGACATTTGGATGCAGGGTTAGCTCATTCATATAGCCCTCACAATAACCATCGCCTCTGCGGTCACGGCATTGTCCATGTGGTATCCATATCGCTGGTATGTTTGCAACCGAATGGTTTCGGCATGTTCCCAGCCACAAGAGCTTGCAATTTCGGCAAGATGTTGCGGTGTATTGATATCAAAGCGCCTTCCCCCCAGCACTGTATGATTGCCGCCTACAATCAACGCAAATGGAGCACCATCCTTCATGAGTGGACGAAGGGATGAAAATACTTGGGACATGCCCACAAAGTATCTGTAGAGCAGCAATGGTACGGCCTGCCGCCTAAAACCATCTTCCTCGCCAAGGGCAGCCTGTAGCATCTTGCAATAATCAGCCTGCGCAGTTGGCAAGCCTGCAGCATTACTTTGTAGCTGATCGAGCAAAACTTTCTTTGATTGTTTCCCTCGGACTTCACGACTACCAACAAGGCGCGCCTCAAGCGGCAAGATCTCCGAAGGGGGTATGAGCCCAAGCCAGACCAGGCTTAAGCGTTGAGTATCGATATATGGGAGTGCGGTGGCATATGGCGGGCTGGTCAAAGCACAGTCGAAGCGCTCGTTGCCCCCCAGATCTTCTACAGTTACCTGCCGGCTGTCGGTTAGAACGGCTCGACTCTTTACCTCTGGCGTCTTCAAAATACCTTGAGCGTCTTCGAGTTTATCTAAAAAGAGCGATGCCGCCTCCTCAAAGGCTATCGCAAATGGCTTTTGAGGAAGAGGCGTCTTCCTTCGCCTTATTCTTAGGTCATTTGGATCTTGAAGAGAGTAGTCGCGCAGCAGATTGCTGGCGATGGTAAGAAAGACATTTACTGAAGGCTGATCAATTTCTTCAATAGAAATGCGCAGTCGCTCGATATCCTCATAGATCTCCGGTGTAAACCATGATGAAAGGTAATCGCTGCGCGCCGAATCTTCATCTTTTATGGAGGCGAGATTAATTGTCTGCAGCTTTTTAAGCACAATTCCAAGTTGGCCACGAAGGTCGGCCACTGGAAGCTTTACCGCAGTTAACTTTGCGTTTGCAATGTAAACAGCTAATGGGTTGATATCCGTACCGACGGCACTCATACCCAAATGGACACTTTCAAGCAACGATGTTCCAGACCCACAAAATGGGTCGAGCACATGAGAGCCATTCGGTACATTGAGGATATTGAGAATTGCTCGGACGATCTGTGGATTGAACTTTCCTTTGTACTCGTGAAGTCCGTGCGCCGAGTACCGAGTTGACTGGCGATTAGGGCCATTCCCATTTACGCGCTCTAGTCGCGACTGCATTGTGGGTGCATAGTGATCTCCTTCCAACACCCCAGCGAAGTAGACCAGTCGGTTTGCACGATCAGCATCAAATTCTCCTCGCAGACGCAATCCTCGATCAGTCTGGGAAAGAGATGCCTTTGGAAGAAGCGTTTTGACCTCGCGCTCGGCGAGCTCCAGCTCATAAGGAAAATATTTGTATGGGTGGCGAATTAGTTCGACCATGTACTAGTTCTTCTGTAGGACAAGGACTGTCTCTGTCTTGATGTTGGCATGTGAAAGATTGAAGGACTTTCGCGTGGCCGAGATCGCCCGCTCAATGCGGGCAGTGGTTGTAAAGCCCGCCTCTGCAGCTACGGCCTGAATAATGTCTGCGTTGTCGATAATCTTACCGTGGATCTTCGAGCGACCGATAACAAAGCAGGCATAACCACGCTCTACCAGCACCTTGCTGATGAGCGTGAAGGTCTCACGCATTTGGTTCCAGAAATGCTCTTCTGTATGATGGTTTCGCTTGAAAAAGTGAGCACGGGCCCCGATTTCCTGAGCCTTGACCGCCAGTGGATCGAAACCGAGCCACCACATACGATATTTATGGTATAGCCAATACTCATAAGCGTTTGGGTAAGGCGGGGATGTTATGACGAGCCCCACCTTTCCCCCAAGCGCCTCGGGGTTTAGTGTCAGCGTGTTGGCTTCAATGACTCTTGCAGGAGCCTGGTTCCAAGTTCGCGATTGAAGAGCGTTATTCAGCTTTTCCACAGCACGATCAAACTGGGAAAAGACATCACTACTGCTTATTTTTTTATCGACAGCTGCGTATCGCGTATCGCTATCCTGATTTGAGACTCGAACCAGGATCGATGACAAGGCCAGACGCAATGCCGCATGCGTGGCAGGATCAGCCTCTTGATCGATTTGCTCTAGCAAAGCAGCAACACTAATCTGTACATCCTCTTTGAACCAATGATCAACATTGGGGATATCCCAGGTGCGCCCAGCCCGACTACCAACTGCTGCCGCGCTTATGGCATTTGCGCTTGCGATAAGATTCGAGGGAGTTGGCCCCGTCTTCACGCGAGCGATTAGGCAAGCAATAGGATTGAGATCAACGCCAACCGAGTGCAGTCCGAGCCGCTGCGCTTCCATTAGCGTTGTTCCGCTGCCAGCAAAGGGGTCAAAGACTAGAGTCCCCTTGGGGCAAGGAAGCTCCCGCATGAGTGTCCGCGGCAACTCTCCAATGAACTTTGCCGGATAGGGGTGGATGGCCTCAATTGCATGGGGTCGTTCCCGATCCGCAAAACTCCAATCGATGGACGACAGCCGGCTTTGGGCGGAGCTGGGCTTGGCTTCGATTGGTGAGGCTGTAGGTGCGACTTTCTCAAGTTCTATTGACGTCACTTCTCAGCCCTTGAGCCTGCAGGGAACAAAGGCCACTGCTCTGCGATGTATCTCTCCGCTGCATCCCGAATTACCCAAGCGACGGAAACCTTCTTTTCTTTAGCAATATCTTGGAGCGTCTGGTAGATGTCCGGCGGGAGGCTGGCTGATGCACGCGCCGAACGTGGCTTCCCCGTGGGTTTTCTTCCGCGTTGATTCATTATTGCCCTTCTTGAATTAGTTACTGCATCTTGCAGCAAGACGAAGCAGATCTGCCCAATGCTACATGGCTGGGGAGCTGAAAGCCATGCTTGCCCAAACACTCTACGGCAGCCCTCCGCCTCGAAAAGAGCCTCTAGCAGCAAGAAAACTCTACAGCTGAGTTCGCACGCCGTACGATACTCAGCACCGGAAATCAGCAACAGACAAGGCGGCAGTTGAAGAGAATCTCAATTGGCAACCAATTGGCAACCAGAATGAGTACTTTCAAATTGACAACCAAAAACACTAGGCATAAAAAAATCCAAGCACCCGTAAGTGCTTGGATTTTTTAGGTTTTTTTGGTCGGGACGGAGTGATTCGAACACTCGACCCCTTGCACCCCATGCAAGTGCGCTACCAGGCTGCGCTACGCCCCGACGTTGCCTTCCGGTTGCCCGGTTGGCGGATCGCACTATACCGTAAGGTTTTCTTTCGGCAAAGCACTTTTTTCATTTTTTTCAGCTACTTGCGCAGCACGTGAAGAACGTCTTCCAGTTCCGCGATCATCTGGCGGATGAGTTGCTTGTACTGGGTGATGTCTTCGCGGGCTTCGTCGCCGGAGAGGCGCTGGCGCGCCCCGCCGATGGTGAAGCCTTGGTCGTACAGGAGCGCGCGGATCTGGCGGATCATCAGCACGTCCTGGCGCTGATAATATCGGCGGTTGCCGCGGCGCTTGACCGGGTTGAGCTGCGGGAACTCCTGTTCCCAATACCGCAGCACGTGCGGTTTCACTGCGCACAAGTCGCTCACTTCACCGATGGTGAAGTAGCGCTTGCCCGGAATGGGGGGCAGTTCGTCGTTATGACTTGGTTCCAGCATAAGCCTCAACCCTGGCTTTCAGTTTCTGGCCTGGACGAAAGGTGACGACGCGGCGGGCCGTGATCGGGATTTCCTCTCCCGTCTTCGGGTTGCGACCCGGGCGCTGGCGTTTGTCGCGCAGGTCGAAATTGCCGAAACCGGACAGTTTCACCTGTTCGTTGTGCTCCAGCGCCTGGCGGATCTCTTCGAAGAAGAGTTCCACCAGTTCCTTGGCTTCCCGTTTGTTCAGGCCCAGCTCTTCATACAGACGTTCGGCAATCTCAGCTTTCGTCAGAGCCCCCATACGCTACTTCCTTAACGTGGCGTTGAACCTTTGCTCCAGCGAGGCGACGATTTTCTGCGTAGTCGCGTTCACCTCGTCATCGTTAAGAGTGCGTGATGGATGCTGCCAGGTCAAGCCGACGGCCAAGCTTTTTCCAAGCGGATCAATACCTTTACCCTGATAGACATCAAACAGCCTGAGGTCGGTCAGGAATTCGCCGGCCTCTTCGCGGATGGTCGACAGGACGGATTCGGCTGGAATATCGCGGTTGACCACCAGCGCCAGGTCGCGGCGCACCTCGGGGAAACGCGACAGTTCGCTGAACTTCGGCAGGCGGCCGCGGACCAGTTCGCCCAGTACCAGCTCGAACAGGTAGACCGGACGATCGAGGTCCAGAGCCTTGGCCAGTTCCGGGTGCAGGGCGCCGACGTAGCCGACCAGTTCGCCATCGCGCTCGACGCGGGCGGTCTGGCCCGGGTGCAGCGCCGGGTGTTCGCCGGGGACGAAGGCGAAGGCATCGGCGGCGCTAGCGCTGGCCAGCAGCGCTTCGACGTCGGCCTTGATGTCGAAGAAGTCGACGCCTTCGCGCACGTTGCTCCAGCCTTCTGGCTCGCGGCTGCCGCAGATGACGCCGGCCAGCATGTTTTCCTGCTGCAGGCCCTCGAGCTGGCCGACGAAGCGCAGGCCGCTCTCGAACAGGCGCACGCGGGTCTGCTGGCGGTTCAGGTTGTGCTGCAGTGCCTTGACCAGGCCCGGCCACAGCGAGGCGCGCATGGCGGCCATGTCGGCGGAGATCGGGTTGGCCAGCATCAGCGGCTGCACGCCCGGGCTGAACAGTTCGAACAGCTTGGGATCGATGAAGCTGTAGGTGATGGCTTCCTGGTAGTCGCGGGCGACCAGCAGGCGGCGCAGCGCCGGCAGCTCGGCCTGGGTTTCCGACTTGGTGTTGGGCGCCAGGCGCGCCTGCGGGTAGCGCACCGGCAGTCGGTTGTAGCCGTACAGGCGGCCCAGTTCCTCGATCAGGTCGACTTCCAGGGAAACGTCGAAGCGGTGGCTGGGCACGCCGACCTTCCAGCGCCCTTCCCCATCGGCTTGCACCTGGAACTCCAGCGCGGTGAGCAGACGCTCGATTTCCGCAGCATCCATTTCCATGCCGAGCATCTGGGTGACTCGCTCGATGCGCAGCACCACCGGCTCGACCTTGGGCAGGTGGGCCTGGCTGACCTGCTCGACCACCGGACCGGCTTCGCCGCCGACGATCTGCAGCAGCAGTTCGGTGGCGCGCTCCATGGCGCGGCGGGCCAGTTGGAAGTCCACGCCACGCTCGTAGCGGTGCGAGGCGTCGGTGTGCAGGCCGTAGGAACGGGCCTTGCCGGCAACAGCGATGTTGTCGAAGAAGGCGCTTTCCAGGAACAGGTCACGGGTCTTGGCGCTGACGCCGCTGTGCTCGCCGCCCATCACGCCGGCCATGGCCAGGGCGCGTTCGTGGTCGGCGATAACCAGGGTGTCGGTACGCAGGGCGACTTCCTGGCCGTCCAGCAGCACCAGCTTCTCGCCCTCTTCGGCCATGCGCACGCGGATGCCGCCCTTGATCTCGTCGAGGTCGAAGGCATGCATCGGCTGGCCCAGCTCCAGCATCACGTAGTTGGTGATGTCCACTGCGGCGTCGATGCTGCGGATGTCGGAACGGCGCAGGCGCTCGACCATCCACAGCGGCGTCGGCTTGCTCAGATCGACGTTGCGGATGACGCGGCCCAAATAGCGCGGGCAGGCATTCGGCGCTAGCAGCTCGATGGGACGGACGTCATCGATGCCGGGGGCGACCGGCTTCACATCGACGAAAGTGACCGGCGCCGAGTACAGCGCGCCCACTTCGCGGGCCAGGCCGGTCAGGGACAGACAGTCGCCACGGTTGGGGGTCAGGCCGATCTCGATGGAGGCATCGTCCAGTTCCAGGTAGTCGCGGATGCTCGCGCCCACCGGGGCGTCGGCGGCCAGTTCCATCAGGCCGGCGTTGTCGTCGCTGATTTCCAGCTCTTTGGCCGAGCACAGCATGCCGTTGGACTCGACGCCGCGCAGCTTGGCCTTCTTGATCTTGAAGTCGCCCGGCAGTTCGGCACCGATCATGGCGAAGGGGATCTTCAGGCCCGGGCGCACGTTGGGCGCGCCGCAGACGACCTGGAAGGTCTCGCTGCCGTTGCTGACCTGGCAGACGCGCAGCTTGTCGGCGTCCGGGTGTTGTTCGGTGCTCAGCACCTCGCCCACCACCACGCCGCTGAAGGCGCCGGCGACGGGGATTACGGCGTCGACCTCAAGGCCGGCCATGGACAGACGAGCCACCAGCTCGTCGCGGGAAACCTGCGGGTTCACCCAGCTCCGCAGCCATTGTTCACTGAATTTCATCCTGCTCTCCTAAGAATTCGTTGACGTCGTACGCGGCCTAGCGGAATTGCCCGAGGAAGCGCAGGTCGTTGTCGAAGAACAGGCGCAAGTCGTTGACGCCGTAGCGCAGCATGGCCAGGCGTTCGATGCCCATGCCGAAGGCGAAGCCCTGGTATTTCTCCGGGTCGATGCCGGACATGCGCAGCACGTTGGGGTGCACCATGCCGCAGCCCATGACTTCCAGCCAGCCGGTCTGCTTGCACACGCGGCAGCCCTTGCCGCTGCACAGCACGCACTGGATGTCGACTTCCGCCGAAGGCTCGGTGAAGGGGAAGAACGACGGGCGGAAGCGCACCGAGAATTCCTTCTCGAAGAAGGCGCGCAGGAACTCCTCGATGGTGCCCTTGAGGTCGGCGAAGCTGACGTCTTCATCGATCAGCAGGCCTTCGACCTGGTGGAACATCGGCGAGTGGGTCAGGTCGGAGTCGCAGCGGTACACGCGGCCGGGGCAGACGATGCGGATCGGCGGGCGCTGGCTCTCCATGGTGCGCACCTGTACCGGCGAGGTGTGGGTGCGCAGCAGCATGTTCGCGTTGAAGTAGAAGGTGTCGTGCATCGCCCGTGTGGGTGCGCAGCAGCATGCTCGCGTTGAAGTAGAAGGTGTCGTGCATCGCCCGCGCCGGGTGGTGGCCGGGGATGTTGAGCGCTTCGAAGTTGTGGTAGTCGTCTTCGACTTCCGGGCCCTCGGCCACTTCATAGCCGATGCGGGTGAAGCATTGCTCGATGCGTTCCTTGGTACGGGTCACCGGATGCAGGCCACCGGAGGTCTGGCCGCGGCCCGGCAGGGTCACGTCGACGCGCTCGGCCGCCAGCTTCGCCGCCAGCGCGGCGCCTTCCAGGTCGGTCTTGCGGGCGTTGAGCGCCTCCTGGACCTTTTCCTTGGCAACGTTGATCAGCGCACCCACCTTGGGGCGCTCTTCGGCCGGCAGGTCGCCCAGGGTCTTCATCACCTGGGTCAGCTCGCCTTTCTTGCCGAGATAGTGAACCCGGATCTGTTCCAGGGCATTGACGTCTTCGGTATGTCGCACAGCCTCCAGGGCTTGGGAGACCAGCGCGTCCAGGTTTTCCATGTACCAACTCCAGATACGAAATAGGGGAAGAGCGGTTAGGCTCTTCCCCTATCGGTGACGTTACGTCCCGGATAAAAATCCGGTGATTGTCTTAGGGCTTAAGCCAAGCTTGCCTTCGCTTTTTCGACAATCGCGGTAAACGCCGCTTTTTCGTTCACAGCCAGATCGGCCAGGACCTTACGGTCGATCTCGATGGCCGCCTTTTTCAGGCCGGCGATCAGACGGCTGTAGGACAGACCGTTCTGACGAGCACCAGCGTTGATACGGGCGATCCACAGGGCGCGGAACTGACGCTTGCGCTGACGACGGTCACGGTAGGCATATTGGCCGGCCTTGATCACCGCCTGCTTGGCAACGCGGAACACGCGGGAACGCGCGCCGTAGTAGCCTTTGGCGAGTTTCAGAATCTTCTTGTGACGACGACGGGCAATCACGCCACGCTTAACACGAGCCATTTATCTATCCTCTACCAGAAATCAACGCAGACGCAGGGAGCGTTCTACACGGCGAACGTCGGAAGCAGCGAGCATCGAGGTGCCGCGCAGCTGACGCTTACGCTTGGTGGTCATTTTGGTCAGGATGTGGCTCTTGAAAGCGTGCTTGTGCTTGATGCCACCAGCAGTCACTTTGAAGCGCTTCTTGGCGCCACTCTTGGTTTTCATCTTTGGCATGTTTAGTACTCCGCATTCGTTAACAACTGATAACCATCAGGCCTGCCAGTGCCCGGGAGGTTATTTACGCTTCTTGGGAGCGATGACCATCATCAGCTGGCGTCCTTCCAGCTTAGGATGCTGTTCCACGGTGCCGTATTCGGCGAGGTCGGTCTCGACCCGCTTCAACAGCTCCATGCCCAGCTCCTGGTGGGCCATCTCACGACCACGGAATCGCAGGGATACCTTGGCCTTGTCCCCTTCACTAAGGAAACGTACCAGGTTGCGTAGTTTTACCTGGTAATCCCCTTCTTCCGTCCCTGGACGAAACTTGATTTCTTTGATCTGTTGCTGGTGCTGGTTTTTCTTCGCCGCAGCCGCCTGCTTCTTCTTCTCGAACAGGTGCTTGCCGTAATCCATGATGCGGCAGACAGGAGGCGCCGCATCGGCAGAGATTTCAACCAGGTCCAGCTTGGCCTCGTCGGCGTGGCGCAGCGCCTCATCAAGGGTCACTACGCCGATCTGCTGACCGTCGGCACCGATCAGACGCACTTCGCGTGCGGTGATGTTCTCGTTGATCGGTGGTTTCGGGAGAGCCCGCTTATCCTGTCTCATTTCACGCTTAATAATGATTACTCCGAGTCTTGGCGACCACGCCGGGAAACCGCCCGAGTCAACAGCTCGACGAACTGGGAAAGCGGCATCGAGCCGAGATCTTCCCCTTCGCGCGTACGTACGGCGACGGCCTTCGATTCAACCTCCCTGTCTCCAATAACCAGGAGATAGGGAACCTTGAGCAAAGTATGCTCGCGGATTTTAAAGCCGATTTTCTCGTTTCTCAAGTCGGACTTGGCACGGAATCCGCTTTCCTCGAGCGTACGGACCACTTCCTCGGCGAAATCGGCCTGCTTGTCGGTGATGTTCATGACCACCGCCTGGGTCGGCGCCAGCCAGGCCGGGAACAGGCCGGCGTAGTGCTCGATCAGCATGCCGATGAAGCGCTCGAAGGAACCGAGGATGGCGCGGTGCAGCATGACCGGGCGCTTGCGGTTGTTGTCCTCGGCGATGTAGCTGGCGTCCAGGCGCTCCGGCAGGTTCGGGTCGTACTGCAGGGTGCCGCACTGCCAGTTACGGCCCAGGCAGTCCTTCAGGGTGAACTCGATCTTCGGGCCATAGAAGGCGCCCTCGCCCGGCTGGTATTCCCACTCCAGGCCGGATTCGTTCAGGGCGTCCGCCAGCGCGCCTTCGGCGCGATCCCACAGCTCTTCGGAGCCCACGCGCTTGGCCGGACGGGTGGACAGCTTCATGGAGATGTCGGAGAAGCCGAAGTCGGCGTAGACCTGCAGGGTCAGCTTGATGAAGTCGGCCGCTTCCTTCTTCACCTGGTCCTCGGTGCAGAAGATGTGCGCATCGTCCTGGGTGAAGCCGCGCACGCGCATGATGCCGTGCAGCGCGCCCGAGGGCTCGTTGCGGTGGCAGGCGCCGAACTCGGCCAGGCGCAGCGGCAGGTCGCGATAGGACTTCAGGCCCTGGTTGAAGATCTGCACGTGGCACGGGCAGTTCATCGGCTTGACCGCGAAATCGCGACTTTCCGACGAAGTGGTGAACATGTTCTCGGCGTAGTTCGACCAGTGGCCCGAACGCTCCCAGAGGATGCGGTCGACCACCTGCGGGGTGCGCACCTCGACGTAGCCGTGCTCGCGCTGCACCTTGCGCATGTACTGCTCGAGCACCTGGTAGACGGTCCAGCCGTTGGGGTGCCAGAACACCATGCCCGGCGCTTCTTCCTGCAGGTGGAACAGGTCCAGCTGCTTGCCGATGCGGCGGTGGTCGCGCTTCTCGGCCTCTTCGATGCGCTGGACGTAGGCGGCCAACTGCTTCTTGTCGGCCCAGGCGGTGCCGTAGATGCGCTGCAGCTGCTCGTTCTTCGAGTCGCCGCGCCAGTAGGCGCCGGAAATCTTGGTCAGCTTGAAGGCCTTGAGGAAGCGGGTGTTGGGCACGTGCGGGCCGCGGCACATGTCCACGTACTCTTCGTGGTAGTACAGGCCCATCGCCTTCTCGTCGGGCATGTCCTCGACCAGGCGCAGCTTGTAGTCCTCGCCGCGGGACTTGAACACCTCGATGACTTCGGCACGCGGGGTCATCTTCTTGATGACGTCGTAGTCCTTGTCGATCAGCTCGGCCATGCGCTTCTCGATCGCCGCCATGTCTTCAGGGGTGAAGGGGCGCTCGAAGGAGATGTCGTAATAGAAGCCTTCGTCGATTACCGGGCCGATGACCATCTTCGCGCTCGGGTACAGCTGCTTGACCGCATGGCCGACCAGGTGCGCGCAGGAGTGGCGGATGATTTCCAGCCCTTCCTCGTCCTTCGGGGTGATGATCTGCAGGGTCGCGTCGTGTTCGATCTTGTCGCAAGCATCGACCAGCTTGCCGTTGACCTTGCCGGCCACGGTGGCCTTGGCCAGGCCCGCACCAATGGATTGCGCCACCTCGGCCACGCTGACCGGGTGATCGAAGGACCGCTGACTACCGTCGGGAAGAGTAATGATGGGCATGGCGCCTCCTCTCCTAGTGGTGACCCCTACGAAAGGCCACATGGGTTGGGATGTGCCAGTAAGCGTCGCCCGCCGGGCAGGCCTGCCTCACAGTGGCAGGCGCCTTTTCGGCACCCTGCGCTTGCGCGCGCGGACGGAGATCACTGGAAGAAAAACGAACGAAGCCCCGACAAGCGGGGCAGGTCGCCATGGTACTGCATGTGGAGGCAACTGACGAGCGGCATCAGTGCGCGTCGATGAACTCCAGCACGGCGCGATTGAAAGCGGCCGGGCGCGTGGCGTTCATGCCGTGGGAAGCGCCGGCGATGACTTGGCTGTGCACGTCCGGCAGCGTCTGCGCCAGGGCCTGGACCACCTGCGGGAAGGGCTCGGGGCTGAGTTCGCCGCGCAGCAGCAGGGTCGGCGCCGCCAGCGTGGCCAGGCGTGCGCGCCCGAGCGGCTCCGGCCGATCGGCGACCTGACCGATCAGCGTCATGGCGTTATCGGTGGCCATGTCGCGGAAGTGCCGCGAGGAACGCCGCCAGATCCCCGGCCCGCTGACGGTGTCGACGAACAACTCCAGGCCCGCCTCGACCTCGCCCTGGCGGATCAGTTGCAGCGCCTGCTCGCGGAAACGGTTGCGCTCGGCCGGCGCCGCCGGCACGGGCACGCCGGCCGCCTGGAACAGGTCGGCGGCGAAATCCCCGCCGGGGTCGCACAGCACCAGCGAACGCAGGCTCCCAGGCGCCTCCAGCGCCAGCCGCAGGCAGATATTGCCGCCGCGCGAATGCCCCAGCAGGTGTACCGGCTCGCCCTGCATGTCGATCAGCGCGAGCAGGTCCTCGACATGTTGCGCGGTAGTGAAGTCCGCGCCCTCGCCATTCCAGCGCTGCGGATAATAATGTCGAAGACTGGGCGCCAGCAGACGATAGCGCTCGCCCAAACCGCGCAACTGCCATTGCCAGTAGCGGTAATCGCAAAGCGAGCCGTGCACCAATACCAGCGGCACCCCCTCCCCCTGCACCAGGCAGACCAGTTCATGTCCATTGAGTGAATACGACTGGACATTCGAAAGCATCTACATCCCCTATCCCATGGCGCACGCAAGATATCGGCGATCCCCATGGCGAACCGCCATCTAGTTGATGGGAGGCGATTATCCGCGATTCGCGGCATGGCGATAAAGCCATACATTCGGAAGGACCTTTGCAATGCCGTGAAAAACACCTTATCGAAGATTAATTATTGCATCGCTCGCTTATTTAAATTAATAATTCGCCGCCCACATAACTTTCCGAACACAATGGTCGCCGAATAGCTGCGCACCGATATCCGTTTCGGAATGACCTGCCCTGGAGTGCAAACATGTCCAAACTCGCGGAATTCCGTGAAGCCGAACGCCTGCTCAAAGAACAACTGGCCCTGCTGGAAAAGCTGAAGAACGACAGCTCCCTGAAGAAGGAACTGGAATTCAAGGATCAGCTGCAGGCCCTGATGGACGAATACGGCATGAACCTGCGCAACGTCATCGACATCCTCGACCCGCAGGGCACCGCCAACAACGCCGCCGCCGCGCCGGCCGCCAGCGCCCCGCGCCGCAGCCGCCAGTTGAAGGTGTACAAGAACCCGAACAACGGCGAAGTGGTGGAAACCAAGGGTGGCAACCACAAGACCCTGAAGGCCTGGAAACAGCAGTACGGCGCCGAGACCGTGGAGTCCTGGCTGCAGAAGTGATGCCCGCCCCGCGGCGGCCGACGCCGCCGCGGGAAGCTCCTCGGAAACATCCTCTGACGATCCGCACTTGAAAGACCCGCCCGGTATCCGGATAATGCTGCCCGCGAGTCATGAACTTCAGGTCGCCCCTCCCGTCGCCGCCCACCCCAAACCAGGGCGCAGCAGCCGGGACACACAGGGCCACGGCCAGCAGCCAGTCACTGGCAGGCGCATCCAGCGCGCCCCTCAAGGCGCAGCAAATCGTCCTTACATATTTGGCAAGCCCGAACTTCGGGGGTTGGCGTATTCTCCCGCCATGGCGCCCTCGAAAGACCTCTTCGAGTTTTCATTCGCTGCCACATTCCGGTCATGGATATCACGCATTCTGCGTTCGACCGGAGTTTTTTACGTTTCACGCGGTCATAAGACCGTGACTATTTGGAAGAAAGACAATATGAAAAAAAGCACTCAGATCCAGGAGGCGATCGGCACCCTCAAGGCAGCTTTCGCCCCGCTCAACTGCATCATCCTGGCACCGCGCAAAGACAGCTTCAGTTTCGCCCTGGTGGACGAATACGGCGTCGCCTGCCATAGCGAACG
>Ga0180221_1000328_pt1 | contig 47324 bp, 34 predicted proteins | sample eDN5th37CKraftMG_FD_151339 | JGI IMG/M metagenome (GOLD analysis project Ga0180221, IMG submission 151339) | Enriched Miracle-Growth compost microbial communities from Emeryville, California, USA - eDNA 5th pass 37_C Kraft MG (version 2) (version 2) ...
GGCTGAATCGCCACTCGTGATCGGCAGCTGGGCGCGTGGTGCGCCGTTGTCGGATCCAGCCCGCTATGCGACCGCGAGCCGACAACGGTGGCATCGAAGGCGCGCGGGCGGGCGCGTCGGCGCGGGTCCGCGCGCCGCGCCGCCCCGGCCGGCGCGTCCGCCCTCGACCCCTCGGTGATGCCGTTCTCGCGGCGGCTGCGGGGCCTATCGTCGGTGGCGATGCCGTCCGGGTCGCGCGCACGTCCGCTGATCGCTCCCGACGTGCTCGTGCTCGCCGCGGGCGGGATCGTGGGCGAGGCGTGGATGGCCGGGGTGCTCGCGGGCATCGAGGAGGCCACCGGGATCGACTTCCGCCGCACCGAGCAGCTCGTCGGGACGTCGGCGGGCGCGATCGTCGCCGCGACGCTCGCGGCCGGGCGCCCGCCGCGCCGCCCGCCCGCGCCGCCGCCGCCCACCGGCGACGGCGGGGACGACGCCGCGCCCGCCTCCGTCCTCGCCGCGGCGGCCGAGCGCGCGGTCGGCACCGCCGCCTCCGCCGCGCTCGCCGTCGCCGGCCCGCTCGCCGCGCCCCTCGTGGCCGCCGCCGCGCCCGCCGGCGCGCTCGCCCGCGCCCTCGTGCTCGCGCGCGTGCCGCCCGGGCGCGCGTCGCTCGACGACCTGCGCGACTCGCGCGCCCTGCGCGACGCCCGCTTCGACGGGCGCCTGCGCGTCGTCGCCGTCGACCGCGCCACCGGCCGGCGCGTCGTCTTCGGCGCGCCCGGCGCGCCGCACGCCGCGGTCGGCGAGGCGGTCGCCGCCTCCTGCGCGGTCCCCGGGGTCTACCGGCCGGTGCGCATCGGCGGGCGCGAGTACGTCGACGGCGCCGTCTGGTCGCCGACGAACCTCGACGTGGCCGCCGCCGGGCGCGGCACCGAGATCCTGTGCCTGTCGGTGTTCGCCGCGCCGCCGCCGGCGCTGCCCGCCCCGCTGGCCGCGATCCGCGCCGGCGCCCGCGCCATCGAGGCCGTCGAGGCCCGCATCGTGCGCCGACGCGGCGCGCACCTGCGGATCGTCGGCCCCGACGCGCGCAGCGCCGCCGCCATCGGCGGGCGCCTCATGGACCGCGGGCGCGCGGCCGCCGCGCTGGCGGCCGGCCACGCCCAGGGCCTCGCGCTCGCGCGCTAGGCCTACGGCCCCGGCGTCAGCTCCGTCTCGACCGCGCGCGGGTCCTCGGCGGCCTGCGCCATGCGGACCTTGTTGACCGCCATCGACAGCGCGCGCACGTACGCGCGGGCGGCCGCCTCGAGGATGTCGGTCGCGACGCCCTGGCCCGACGACGACTGGCCGTCGAGCTCGAGCACCACCGACACCTCGCCGAGCGCGTCCTGGCCGCCGGTCACCGCGTCGACGCGGAACTCGCGCAGCCGCGCGTCGACCCCGGTCGCGGAGTTGATCGCGTGGAAGATCGCGTCGACCGGGCCGTCGCCGGTGAACGCGCCCTCGGCGGTCTCGCCGTCGGGCGTCGTGACCGCGACCCGCGCGTGCGGCGGCCGGCGGGAGCTGGCCTCCACGTCGAACCACTGCAGCTCGTAGCCGGTCATCTCCTCGCGCAGCTCGTCGGTGACGAGCGCCTCGAGGTCCATCGCGGTGACCTGCTTCTTCTTGTCCGCGATCTCCTTGAAGCGCTTGAACGCGGTGTTCAGCGCCGCGCCGTCGACCTTGAAGCCGAGGTCCTCGAGCGCCTGGCGCAGCGCGTGGCGGCCCGAGTGCTTGCCGAGGACGATGTCGTTGCCGGCCAGGCCGACGGTCGTCGCGTCCATGATCTCGAACGTCGTGCGCTCCTTCAGCACGCCGTCCTGGTGGATGCCGGACTCGTGCGCGAACGCGTTGCGCCCGACCACCGCCTTGTTGGGCTGGATCACGTAGCCGGTGAGGCGCGACACCATCCGCGACGTGCGCGCGATCTCGCGCGTGTTGATGGCGGTCTCCACGCCCGCGACGTCGCCGCGCGTGTGCAGCAGCATCACGAACTCCTCCAGCGACGCGTTGCCCGCGCGCTCGCCGAGGCCGTTGATCGCGCACTCGACCTGCCGCGCGCCCGCCTGCACGCCGGCGTAGGAGTTGGCGACCGCCAGGCCCAGGTCGTCGTGGCAGTGCGTCGAGAGCGTCACGTCGGCGAGCGCCGGGATCCGCTCGTACAGCCCGCGCAGGAACGCCGCGTACTCGTCGGGCGTCGTGTAGCCCACCGTGTCGGGGATGTTGATGACGGTCGCGCCCTCCTCGATGGCGATCGCGCACACCTCGGCGGTGAAGTCGAGGTCGGCGCGCGTCGCGTCCATCGGCGAGAACTCGACGTCCTCGACGAACGACTTCGCGTGCGCCACCGCCGCCCGCGCGGCCGCCTTCACGTCCTCGCGGGAGTTCTGCATCTGGTAGCGGATGTGGATGTCCGACGTGGAGATGAACGTGTGGATGCGAGGTCGCGCCGCGTCGCGTACCGCGCCGAACGCGGCCTCGATGTCGGCCGCTTGAGCGCGGGCGAGCCCGGCGATCACGGGCCCCTCGACCTGGCGGGCGATCGTCTGGACGGCCTCGAAGTCGCCGGGGCTGGCGATCGGGAAGCCGGCCTCGATGACGTCCACGCCCAGGCGGGCGAGCTGCTGGGCGATCTCGAGCTTCTCGGCGGCGTTCAGCGAGATGCCGGGCGCCTGCTCGCCATCGCGAAGGGTGGTGTCGAAGATCTGTACGCGGTCCATGGTGTCCTCCTCAGTGTTCGGCCTTCGTCTGCTTCCGGTTGAGTTCGCGCCTTCCGCGGGCGCCACGCATCGCTCCCCCTAGCGGGGGAGGAGAAGAAGCAGGGAAAGGGCCGTGAGGGACCGCATTCGCCGCAGAACCCTAGCAGGCGATCCGCGACTCCACCACGGTCGTCTGTGGACAAGCACGGACGACGCGCGGCCGGCCCGGGCGTAGCGTGCGGCCATGACCACGATGTCCAGCGCCGACGCGGCCTGGCTGCGGATGGACCGGCCGACCAACCCGATGGTCATCAACGCCCTGCTGCGCTTCGAGGGGCGCCTCGACCCGGCGGCCCTCCGCGACCTCCTGGCCGAGCGCCTCGTCGACCGCTTCCCGCGCTTCCGCCAGATCCCCGCCGGCGACAGCATCCGCGGGCTGCGCTGGGAGGACGACCCGGCCTTCGACCTGGAGCTGCACGTGCGCCACCTGGGGCTGCCCGAGCCCGGCGACGAGGCCGCGCTGCGCGAGCTCGTCAGCGACCTCGTCAGCGCCCCGCTCGACCGCAGCCGGCCGCTGTGGACGACGACGCTGATCGACGGTCCCGGCGACGAGAGCGCCATCCACGTGCAGATGCACCACGGCATCGCGGACGGCATCGCGCTCGCCCGGGTGCTGATGACGCTCACCGACGCGCCCGACGAGACCGGGGTCGCCCCCGACCCGCCCGCCGACGCCCACCGGAGCGGCGGCCTGCCCGTCCCGCCGGTCGTGCGCCAGCTCGCGGGCGCCGCCGAGGCGGCCGCCGGCGCCATCGCGCACGAGGCGGTCGCCACGCTGCTCGACCCCGGTCACGTCGCGACGATCGCGAAGACGGCCGCCCAGGACGCGAGCATCGTCGCCAAGTTCCTGGCCAGCCCGCCCGACCCGCGCCACGCCCTGCACGACGAGCTGGGCGCCGGCCAGCGCGTCGCCTGGTCCCCCGCGCTGCCGCTCCCCGCGGTGCGCCGGGTCGCGCACGCGTTCGGGGCGACGATCAACGACGTGCTGCTGGCCGCCGTCACCGGCGCGATCGGCGATCACCTGCGCGCCGCCGGCACCCCGACGGACGAGATCCACGCGATGGTGCCGTTCAACCTGCGCCCGCTCGACGAGCCCCTCCCCCGCGACCTCGGCAACCGGTTCGGGCTGCTGCTCCTGGCGCTGCCGGTCGGCCTGCAGAGCGCGGTCGCGCGCCTGCTCGAGGTGCACCGGCGCACCACCGCGATCAAGCACTCCCACGAGGGCCAGATCGCCTACGGGATCCTGGCGGCGATGGGCACGGCCCCCGCCGCCGTCGAGGCGCGGCTCATCGACCTGTTCTCCGCGAAGGCCACGGCCGTGATCACGAACGTGCCGGGCCCCCGCGAGCCGGTCTCGCTCCTGGGCGTGCCGATGCGCTCCGTCCTCGTGTGGGCGCCGTCGTCGGGCAGCCTCGGGATGAGCGTGAGCATCTTCAGCTACCGCGGCGAGGTGACCGTCGGCTTCCTGGTCAACCGCCGGCTGGCCGACGATCCGCAGCCCCTGGCGGACGCGCTGCCGAAGCAGCTGCGGATGCTGGCGCAGGCGACGTCGTCGCCAGCCGCTCGATGAGGTCCACCCACTGGCGCAGGTGGCGGGGCTCCAGGAACCGCTCGCGCACCCGCTCGCGCGCGGCCTCCCCCAGCCGGCGCGCCAGCGCCCGGTCGAGCAGCAGCCGGCTGACCGCGTGCCCGAACGCGGCGAGGTCGGTGGGGTCGACGAGCAGGCCGGTGACGCGGTCGACGACCTGGTCCTGGATGCCGCCGACGCCGGACGCGACGATCGGCCGGGCCTTCCAGGCGGCCTCGGTGACGGTCAGCCCGAACCCCTCGGCGAGCGACTTCTGCACGACGACGGCGGCGTGGCGCTGGATCGCGTTGACCGTCGCCGCGTTCTCCTCGGGGTCGTCCATCGGCAGGGTCGCGAGGTGCACCCGCGAGCGGGCGGGCCGCGGCAGCGCCCGCCGGGCCTCGACGACCTCGGCGAGCACCGCCTGGCCCTCGGGGTCGTCGCTGACGCCGGCGACGTCGGGGCCGACGAGCAGCAGGTGCGCGTCCGCGGTCTCCCCGGCGTGGGAGACGAACCCCTCCAGCACGCCGATCGGGTCCTTGAGGCGATCCCAGCGCGAGACCTGCGTCACGTAGCGATCGTCCTCGCGCAGCGGGCGCTCCCGCACGACGGTCGCGCGCCGGTCCACGCGCGCGGGCGTGCCGTCCTCGCGCTCGAACGCCGCCGGCCCGCCGCGCCCCTCGACGATCCCGGCCGCGCACAGGATCCCGCGCACGGTCTCGGGGCTCATCTCCTGGTTCTTGGGCGAGAACACGTCGATCGACGGCGGCACGATCGCCACCGGCATGCCCTCCAGGCCGTCCCACACGAACCGCTCGCGCGAGAAGACGCAGGCGTCGACGTCGCGCAGGTACGGGCGCAGGAACGCCCACGCGGCGGCGGCGCGCGCGCCCGGGTCGTCGACGCCGATGTGCGAGCGCCAGATCACGTGCACGCCGCGGCCGCGCAGCTGCGGCGCCATGCCGAGCGTCTGCGGGTCGTGCAGCAGCACGACGTCGCCGGGCTGCACGAGCTCGGCGAGCCTCCGGCCCCCGGCTTCGGTGACGGCCTCGTAGGTGCGCCGCGCGGCGGCGTCGAGCGCCCCGCCGGCGGCTGGCGACTCGTGCAGCCAGTTGTGCAGCCGCTTGGTGACGTCGAAGAACGCGCCCTCGGCCTCGAGCACCACCCAGCGCGAGTCGACCCCCGCGCCGCGCGTGTACGCCAGCAGCGAGCGCAGCATCTCGGCCACGCCGCCCCCGGTCGCCGTCGAGCTGACGCACCACAGCGCCCGGCCGGCCAGCAGCCGGCGCGCCCGCTCGCGCAGCTCGAGGAGGTCCTCGTACGCGGCGTCGTCCAGCACGGCGCGGAACCGCTCCGTGGGCAGCGCCGCGAGCGCGACGCTGGTGAGCGCGGTCATGGCGACATCATCCCGCGGCGGCGGTCAGGAGGTCGCCGAGCTCCTCGATCAGCGGCATCCGCGGGTTCGTGCGCAGGCTCGGGTCGCGGAACGCGTCGCGCACGAGGTCGGGCACCGCGGCCAGGTAGGCGTCGCGGTCGATGCCGAGATCGGCGACCGTCCGCGGCATGCCGACCTCGGCCAGCAGCGCGTCGACGCGCTCGAAGAGCCGCCCGCGCGCGACCTCCTCGCCGTGGCCGCCGAGGCCGAGCACCCAGCCGGCCTGCGCGTACTTCTGCGGCGCCACGTACGCGCCGTAGCCGGGCGCCGGCATGAACTTGCGCGGAAGCGCCGCGTTGTAGCGCAGCACCGCGCTCAGGAAGAGGCCGTTCGCGCGCCCGTGCGCGACGCCGAAGCGGGCGCCGAACGCGTGCGCGAGCGCGTGGTTGACGCCGACGAACGCGTTCGAGAACGCCAGGCCGGCGATCGTCGCGGCGTTCGCCATCGCGGTGCGCGCCTCGAGGTCGCCGCCGTCGCGGACCGCGCGCGGCAGCGCGTCGAGGATCAGGTTGATCGCCTGCAGGCAGAACGCGTCGGTGTAGGGCGAGGCGAAGATCGACACGAGCGCCTCGAGCGCGTGCGTGAGCGCGTCGACGCCGGTGTCGGCCGTCGCCGTCGGCGGCAGGCTCAGCATCAGCCGCGGCTCGACGATCGCCACGTCGGGCACCAGCGAGTAGTCGACCAGCGTCAGCTTGCGCCCCTCGTGGGTGATGACCGCCGCCGGCGACACCTCCGACCCGGTGCCGGCCGTCGTGGGCAGGGCGGCCAGGCGCACCCGGTGGGCGATGTCGGGATAGCGGGCGACGCGCTTGCGGGCGTCGAGGAACGGCAGCGTCAGCTCGCGCAGCGTCACGTGCGGGCTCTCGTGGAACAGGCGCATCGCCTTGGCCGCGTCGAGGACCGACCCGCCGCCGACGGCGACGATCAGGTCCGGCGCGTCGTCGCCCTCGCCCAGCGCGGCGACGCCGGCGCGCACCTGCGCCTCGGTCGGCTCGGGCTCGATGCCGGCGAACACGCGGACGCTGTCGGCCGCGAGGTGGCGGCGCACCTGGTCGACGACCCCGCGCGCCTCGCTCGGCGCGTCGGTGACGATCACGGCGCGCTCGGCGCGCAGCTCGCGCAGGCTGTCGAGCGCGCCCGCGTTGAAGTACGTGTCGGCCGGGACGCGGAACCACTGCGGCGGGGTCTGCCGGCGCGCGACCGCCTTGACGTTGAGGAGGTTGCGGTAGTTGACGTTGTCGGTGGTCATGGAGCCGCCCCAGGTGCCGCAGCCGAGCGAGAACGTCGGCGTCATGGACGTGTAGACGCCGCCGAGCGCGCCGACGGCGGTCGGCGCGTTGACGAGGATGCGCCCCGTGCGGATGCGCTGGGCGAAGCGCGCGACGACGTCCTCGTCGGCCGCGTAGACGGCGGACGTGTGGCCGAGGCCGCCGTGCTCGGTGACGAGGTCGCACACGTCGAGCGCGTGGTCGACGTCCGGCGAGCGCACGAGCCCCAGGACCGGCATCAGCTTCTCCTGCACGAGCGGGTGGGCGGCGAGCGCGTCGAGGTCGGCGGGCAGCGGCGCGACGAGGACCTTCGTGTCGGGGCCGGCCGACACGCCGGCGACGGCGGCGAGGTCGACGCAGGCGTGGCCCAGCGCCTCCATCCGCACGCGCCCGGCGTCGTCGAACGTCGCCCGCGTGAGGCGCTCCACCTCGTCGTCGTCGAGCACGCGCGCGCCCATGCGCACCAGCTCGGCGACCGCGTCGTCGGCGATCGCCTCGTCGACGACCAGCGTCTGCTCGGCCGGGCAGATGAGCGACGCGTCGAACGTCTTGGAGATCAGGATGTCGACGACCGCGGTGGGCACGTCCGCGCTGGCGTGCAGGTAGACGGGCGCGTTGCCGGGACCGACGCCGATGCACGGCTTGCCGGCCTCGTTGGTCGCCTGGACCGCCTTGGGCCCGCCGGTCGTCCAGATCAGGTCGACGCCGTCGTGGTGGAACAGGTACTGGGAGACGTCGAGCGTCGCGTCGGGCACCACCTGCAGCGCGTGCGGCGGCAGCCCCGCCTCCTCGCCCGCCGCCTGCAGCAGCTCGATCGCCCGCGTCGCGCAGCGCGCGGCGCGCGCCGACGGGCGGAAGACGACCGCGTTGCGGGTCTTCGCCGCGACGATCGCCTTGAACAGCGCGGTCGACGTCGGGTTGGTGATCGGCAGCAGCGCGAGCACAACGCCCATCGGCTCGGCGACGTACTCGATCCCGCGCTCGTCGTCGACGTCGATGACGCCCACCGACCGCTTGTCGCGCAGGTAGTCGTAGAGGAACTCGGTGGCGATGTAGTTCTTGAGGACCTTGTCCTCGAGGACGCCGAAGCCGGTCTCCTCCATCGCCAGCTCGGCCAGGTCGATCGCGTGCTCGAGGCCGGCGACGACCATCGCCCACACGATCCGGTCGACGGCGTCCTGGTCGAGCCGGCGCAGCGCGGCGGCCGCCTCCCGCGCGCGGGCGACGGTGGCGTCGAGGGCGGCCGCGTCGACGCTCATCCGCGCGCTCCGGCGGCCGGGGTCAGCGGCGTCGCGGGCGGACCGCCCGTCTCGAAGCGGCCCTCGCGGTCGCCTGCGGTGACGGGCCGGACGGGCCACCAGCTCGCGCGACCGAGCACGGCCACGGCGGCGGGCAGGAGCACCGGCCGCACGAGCACCGCGTCCAGGAGGATCGCGATGCCGGCCCCGACCCCGATCTGGCGCACGACGACGAGCTCGCTGATCGCGAACGGGACGATCGCGGCGACCATCGCCAGCGCGGCGCCGGTGCCGGCGAGCGCGGTCGCGCGCATCCCGGTCCGCAGCGCGCCGGCGGCGTCGCCGGTGGCGACGTACGCCTCGCGCGTGCGGTGCAGGAGCTGCACCTCGAACACCATCGTGATGCCGAACACGGCGGCGAACGTGGCGATGATCGACAGCGGGTCGACGTAGCCGGGGCCGCCGAGCAGGGGGTCGTCGCCGCCGAAGAGCAGGCTCATCGCGCCGAAGGTCGCGGCCGCGACGAGGAGGTCGAACGCGACCGCCACGGCGGGCATGACGACCGCGCGCAGCAGCACCATCAGCAGCAGGCCGATCGCGATCGCGACGGCCACGACCACCGGGAGGATCCGGCTGCTCGTCTCGTCGGCGAAGTCGCCGAGCTGGCCGGCGGGGCCGCCGACGGCGACGTCGACGCCCGCGCGCTCGCCGAACCGCATCGCGCGGCGCTCGAGGTCCTCGCCGAGCTGCTGGGTGGCCGCGCTGTCGGCGGCGGTCCTGGAGATGACGGTGATCTGGCCGGTGGTGCCGCCGCGGTCCAGGTTCACCGCAAACAGCGCCTGGTTGCGATCGCCCGGCCGCGCGCCGTCGAGGGCCGACAGGACGAAGTAGCCGGAGTCGAACAGCCCGGGCGACTCGCGCTGCAGGCGCTCGAGGTCCTCGGTGGACGGCAGGTTGGAGCGGAAGTCGGCGACGCCCGCCCGCATCTCCCCCAGGCCGCCGACGAGGCGGCCGGTCGGGTCCACGCCGCCGGCCAGGCCGGCCGACAGCGCGCCGGCGCCGGCGCGCAGGGCGCCGAGCCCGGCCTCCAGGCGGGCCGCGCCGTCGCGCAGCGCGCCGACGCCCGCGGCGAGCTGGCCGCCGCCGCCGGAGAGCTTCCCGATGCCGTCGGCGAGCTGCCGGTTGCCGTCCTGCAGGCGGCCGATCCCGTCGGTGAGCATCGTCGAGCCGTTGTGCAGGCGCTGCAGCCCGTCGGACAGCTGCGCGACCTGGTCGGCGAACGCGCCGGCGACGCCGGCCGCGCCGGACAGCTTCGGCTCGGTCGCGCTCAGCGCCGACGTCGCCGAGCCCGCCGACCGCTGCGCGGCCTCGATCGCGGCGATCGCGGCCTGGGTCTCCGGGCTGGGCGGCAGCGCGCGCAGCCGCTCGGCGGCGGCGGCGAGCTGGTCGGCGACCGCGGCCGCGCTCGCCTGCGCGTCCTTGACGGCCGCGGCGCTCGCGCCGACGTCGGCGGCGAGGGCCTGCACGACGGGCAGCCCGGCCTGCACGGGGCCGGACGCCTGCCCGAGGCCCTGCGTGAGCTGCCGCGAGCCGGCGAGCGCCTGGCCGGCGCCGTCGCGCAGCTGGCGGGCGGCGGCCAGCGCCTGCTCCAGGCCGGCGGACACGCGCTCGGCGCCGGACTGCGCCTGCTCGAGCCCGGCGCGCAGGCGGCCGGCGCCGCTCTGCGCCTGGCCGGAGCCGCCGGCCAGCCGGCCGGCCCCGCCCGCGGCCTCCGACAGGCCGGCGCGGATCCGGCGCGCCCCGTCGCCGGCCTGGCCGAGCCCGTCGGCGAGCTTGCCCAGGTCCTTGCGGCCGCCCTCGAGCAGCTTCGCGGAGTCCTTCAGCTGGGCGGGCAGCACGCCGAGGTCGCGGCTGACGGCGGCGAACAGGCCCGGGCCGGTGACCGAGGCCACGCGCGGATCCTCGGCCAGGCGCTCCTGGAAGCGCTCGAGCCGGCGCAGCAGCCGTCCGCTCGTGAGCGGCCGGTCGGGCGAGTGCACGACGACGTTGAACGGCGTCGGCCAGCCCGGCCCCATGACCGCGGCCACGTGCTCGAAGCTCCGGCGCGCCTGCGAGTCCGCGGGCAGCAGCTCGGCCGACGGCGGCCCGGTCGGCAGCGACAGCGCCGGGATCGCCAGCGCGAGGAGCATCGCGGTGGCGACGGCGCCCGCGCCGATCGCGTTGCGCACCACCCAGCCGCCGCCGCCCGAGGCGATCCGGTCCCAGGCGCGCGCGAGCGCCGGCGGCGGCGGGAACGACAGCCACAGCGCCCGGTCGCCGAGGAGCACGAGCGCGGCGGGCACGGCGACGACCGCGGCGCCCATCGCCAGGATCGCGCACAGCAGCGCGCCGAGCCCCAGCGAGGTGAGGTTCTCCAGCGGGCCGATCAGCGTCGCCAGGATCAGCGCCACGGCGACGGCGGTCCCGCCCGCGAGCACGGCGCGGCCGGTGCTGCCGATCGCGGTCGCGGCGGCGCGGGCGGCGTCGTGACGGCTCGCGTCGGCCTCGAGCTCGTCACGCCAGCGGCGCACCACCATGAGGCCGTAGCCGACGGCGAGCGCGAAGCCGGTCATCGTGCCGAGCGCCATCGCGATCGCGTCGATCCGCTCCACCTCGCCCAGCAGGGTCAGCAGGCCGAGGCCGGAGAACGCGACCGCGCCGCCCAGCAGCGTGAGGCCGGCGGCGATCACGGGGGCGCGCAGCAGCGCCAGCAGCAGGACGAACAGGACCGGCATGGCGATCAGCACGCCGCGGCGCGTCGCGTCGACGGACTCCTCCTGGAACGCCTGGTCCAGCGTGGGCTGCCCGGTGATCGTGACCGTCACGCCCGGCGTCGTCCAGCGCTCGACGGTCGCCTCGATCTGCGCCTGGTAGGTGTCGACCATCTCCCGCTCGGTGCGGGCGACGGCCGCGACGATCATCGCGGCGCCGGGCTCGGGGCGCAGCTCGCGCCCGATCTCGCCGCGGTCCCAGGCCGACAGGACGCGCGTGTCGGGCCGCGCGGCGAGCGCGCGCACCACGGCCGGCCCCTCGCGGTCGAGTCGGTCGGCGGGGCCCTCGAGCAGGACGGGCACCAGCACGCTGGGCCCGAAGCGGGCGTCGCTGACCTCCTGGGCGCGCGAGGACTCCGTGCCGGCGACGACGACGAGCGACGGCGAGAACGCGCTCGTGGCGCCGGACGCGACGACGATCAGCGCGGCGGCGACCCCGGCGCAGACGGCCAGGGCGATCGCCGGATGCAGGATGGAACGCTGGGCCAGGCGCAGCATGGGACCCTCCCCTCGTGCCCGCCGCGGCGGGCCCGCTGGACGACGTGGGCCGACGCTACGCCCGGCCCGGTCGCGCCTCATCCGCAGTCGGCGGCAGACCCGATCCGTACGACCCCGCGAGCGGCGGCGGCGGGCAGCGGATACGGTCAGGCGATCGGTGCGGATGAGAATCGGGCCCGGACGGGCAAGCATGGGGACGACGCCCGAGGGGGAGACGAGATGAGCACGCACACGCCGTCCACGCCACAGCCGCTTCGACAACGCGCGATCGAGCGCTCCCTGAACGCGCCCACGCTGGGCCGGATGGTCCTCGCCGCGGGCGCCCGCAACGGGGTCGCGATCCGCTTCCCGCGCGACGGCGCCTGGCAGGAGTGGACGTTCGCCGACCTCGCCGAGCGGGCGCGCCGCCTGGCGCTCGGCCTGATCGCCCACGGCGTCCGCCCCGGCGACCGCGTCGCGATCCTCAGCGAGACGCGCCCGGAGTGGACGCTCGCCGACGCCGCGATCCTGTGCGCGGGCGCCACCGTCGTGCCGATCTACCACACGAACTCGCCGGCCGAGTGCGCGCACGTGCTCGCCGACTCCGGCGCCAAGGTCGTCATCTGCGAGAACGCCGGCCAGCTCGCGAAGATCGCCGAGATCCGCGACCGCTGCCCGGAGCTGGAGCACGCGGTCGCGATCGACGCCGCCGAGGGCGCCGCCACGATCGACGACCTCGCCCACCGCGGCGCCGGCATGGACGCGTCGATGCTCGACGACGTCCAGGAGCAGGTGTCGGCCGAGGACCCGGCGACGATCGTCTACACCTCGGGCACGACCGGCCCGCCGAAGGGCTGCGTGCTCACGCACCGCAACGTGCTGTCGACGATGTCGATGTACGAGCGGCAGGTCGACATCGGCCCCGGCGCGGTCATCTTCATGTTCCTGCCGCTGGCGCACGTGCTCGCGCGGGTCGTGCAGATGGTGTCGCTGGACGTCGGCGGGACGCTCGCGTTCTGGAGCGGCGACACGTCGCGGCTCATCGACGACGTCGCCGCGGCCCGCCCGACGCACGTGCCGTCGGTCCCGCGCGTGTTCGAGAAGATCCACACGCGCGCGCTCGCCAACGCCCACGACGGCGGCCGCGCCAAGCAGCTCGTCTTCGCGTGGGCGCTCGCGACCGGGCGGGCGATGCGCCGCGCCGAGCGGCGCCGGCGCGTCGGGCGCGTCCTGCGGGCCCGCCACCGGCTCGCCGACCGGCTCGTGCTGTCGAAGGTGCGCGACCTGTTCGGCGGCCGGCTCGAGCTCGCGCTCACCGGCGCGGCGCCGATCTCCGGCGAGGTGCTCGAGTTCTTCGACGCCTGCGGCGTGCTCGTGCTCGAGGGCTACGGGCTGACGGAGTCCTGCGCGGCGGCGACGCTGAACACCGTCGACGCCGTGCGCTTCGGGACCGTCGGCCGCGCGCTGCCGGACACCGAGGTGCGCATCGCCGACGACGGCGAGATCCTGCTGCGCGGCGCCAACGTGTTCGCCGGCTACTGGGGCCAGCCCGAGGCGACGGCCGAGACGGTCAAGGACGGCTGGCTGCACACCGGCGACCTCGGCTCGCTCGACGCCGACGGCTACCTGACGATCACCGGCCGCAAGAAGGAGCTGATCATCACCTCCAGCGGCAAGAACGTGTCGCCGGCCAACCTGGAGGCGGCGCTGCGCGAGTCGCGCTGGCTGTCGCAGGCGGTCGTGTACGGCGACCGCCGCCCGTACCTGGTGGCGCTGGTCACGCTCGACCCCGACGAGGCGACCGCGCTCGCGGGCGAGCTCGGCGTCCCGGCCGACGTCTCCGCGATGGCGTCCGACGAGCGCGTCCAGCGCGCGATCGCCGGCGAGATCGCGGCGGTCAACGCGCACTTCGCCCGCATCGAGCAGGTCAAGCGCTTCGAGATCCTCCCCCACGACCTGACCCAGGAGGGCGGGGATCTGACGCCGACGCAGAAGCTGCGCCGCAGCGCCGTGTACGAGCGCTACGCCGAGCGCTTCGCCGCGCTGTACGAGGGCGCGGGAACGGACGCCGGATCCGGGTAGGACCCCGGCATGCCGGCGGCGCGACGCACTGGGCTCTCACAGGTCGACGCGCAGGACGACTTCCTGCGCGTCCGCCGTCGCCAGGTGCTCGGGCGGATGGGCCGGCTGCTGCTGCGCGAGCGCGGCGACATCGACCTGATCCTGCCGTTCGACGAGGTCGTGCAGGCGCTCGGCCGCGTCGGCGAGCGCCACCTCGGCTCGCAGGTCGTCGCGCTCGACACGATCGTCGGCACCACCGACCGCCAGAGCGGCTTCGACCGCCAGTTCCGGCCCACGAGCGCGCGGGTGCGGGCGCGCTGGGAGCGCGTGGCGACCGCGATGCGGCGCGGGGACCCACTCCCGCCGGTGTCGCTGTACCGGATCGGCGAGGCGCACTTCGTCCGCGACGGCCACCACCGGGTCTCGGCGGCGCGCGCGCTGGGCTGGCGCGACATCGACGCCGACGTGACCGAGATCCTCACGCGGGTCGGGGCCGACCGGACGCTGCGCCTCAGCGACCTGCCGACCAAGAGCCAGGAGCGGCTGTTCCGCGAGCGGGTGCCGCTCGACCCGTCGCGGGCCGAGCGGATCGAGATGCGCAACCCCGTCGACTACGGCTCGCTGGCCGAGGGCGTCGAGGCGTGGGGCTTCCGGCTCATGCAGGAGCGCGGCCAGTTCCTGAACCGCACCGAGGTCGCGAACCTGTGGTTCGAGAACGAGTTCGAGCCGGTCGTCGAGATGCTGCGCGACGCCGACCTCATCGGCGGCGACACCGAGGCCGACGCCTACCACCGGCTGGCCAGCGAGCGCTACAACCTCACGCGCTCCCACGAGTGGAGCGACGAGATCATCGCGCTGCTCAAGTCGTCACGGCGGCGCCGTCGCTGAGCGCGGCGCCGAGCTCGCGGCGCCCGCCGATCCCCAGCTTCGTGTAGACGCGCCCGAGGTGGTTCTCGACGGTCTTGGGCGTGACGAACAGCTCCTGCGCGATCTCGCGGTTGCTGCGCCCGGCGCTGGCCAGCTCGGCGACGCGGCGCTCGCTGGCGGTGAGCGCGTCGGCGCCCGAGAACGCCAGGCGCCGCGGGCGGTCGCCGAGGGCGGCGAGCCCGTCGAGCGCGCGCGTGCGCAGGACCGTCGCGCCGCAGCGCTCGGCCAGCTCGGCGGCGCGCTCGAGCGGCGCGTGCGCCTCGCGGCGGCGGCGCTCGACGCGCAGCGCCTCGCCGAGGTCGCACAGCGCAGCCGCCAGCTCCAGGCGCGCGGGCGCCTCCTCCAGCACAGCCACGGCCTCCTCGAGCGACGCGACGAGATCGTCGCCCGGGTCGACGCGGGCGCGCAGCCGCAGCGCCGCGCCGACGTCGCTGGCGGCGCCCCACCGGCGCGCGAGCGCGAGCTGCTCCGTCGCGAGGTCGCGGGCGAGCCCGTCGTCGTCGAGGCGGCGCGCGGCGAGCGCGGCGGTGACGCGCCACGCGAGCGCCGGGTTGTCGCCGACGCCCGCCTCGGCGTCGCCGGCGGCGCGCGCCTCGCGCAGCGCGAGCGCCGGGTCGTCGAGCGCGAGCGCCAGCGCGGCGCGGGCCAGCCCGATGCGCGCGGCGACGATCGCGGGCGCATGCGCGGTGGGGCCGGCGTCCCATGCGTCGAGGATCGCGCGGGCCCCGTCGCGGTCGCCGCGCTCGACGGCGGCGTGGACGGCGAAGCGGGTGCCGACGGCCCGCAGGGCGACGGTGAACGGGGTCGGGTCGACGAGCTCGAGCGCCTCCAGCGCGCCGGCCGCCGCGGCCTCGCAGCGCGGGACGTCGCCGACGCGCCAGGCGTGGAACTGCTCGATGGTCGCGACCGTCGCGAAGTCGACCGGGCCGCCGCGCGGCAGCAGGGTGGCGCGCGCGTGGGCGATCTCGTCGGCGACGACGTCGACGCCGTCGGCGAACGCGGCGGCGTGCAGCGCCTGGCCCCAGGGCAGCACGCCCTGGGCGGCGCGCAGCAGCCGGCCGTCGCCGACCGCGCGCTCCACGAGCGCGACGACGCCGGGCGCGTCCTGGGCGGCGCCGAAGCGCCACTGGGCCAGCAGCGCCAGCAGCGTCCGCTCCTCGGGCGTGTCGCCGGGGCGGTCGCCGAAGCGGGCCAGCCGGCGGCCGGAGCGCTCGCGCTCGCCGGGCAGGTAGGTCGCGACCTCCGCGAGCCGCGCCTCGAGGATGAGCTGAGCGGTCTCGTCGGCGGTCTGCGGGTCGTCGAGCGCGGCGCGCAGCTCGCCGACCGCCGCCTCGGGCCCGTCGACGGCGAGGGTCGCCTCGGCGGCGCGGGCGACGCGGCGGGCGCGCTCGACGGGATCGCCGGCGTCGCGCACGGCGTCGCGCAGGACGTCGCGGGCCGCCCCGGGACGGCCCGCGCGCAGCAGCGCCTGCCCGAGCGCGGCGGCGATCTCCCCGTCGCCGGGGGCCTCGGCGTGCGCCCGCTGCAGGTAGGCGGCGGCGGTGGTCGCGTCGCCGTCGGCCAGGAGGACGCGGGCGGCCTCGTGCAGGAGCGCGGGCGCGCCGTCGATCGTGCCGTCGGGCGCCTCGGCGAGGTGGGCGGCGACGCGCTCGGCGGGCGCCCCCGCGCGGTGCAGGCGCCGGGCGACGGCGGCGTGCAGGGCGGCGCGGCGCGCGGGCGCCAGCTCGCCGAGCACGGCCTCGCGCACGACCGGGTGCACGTAGGCGAGCTCGACGCCGTCGGCCTCGACGACGTGGGCGCGGCGCAGCTCGTCGGCGGCGGCCGCGCCGGCGGCCTCCGACAGCCCGGCCAGCTCGGCGGCCGCGGCCGGGGCGGCGCGGGCGCCGAGGACGGCGGCGGCGCCGGCGAGGTCGCGCGCCTCGGGCGACAGGCGCGCCAGCAGCGCCCGCGAGACGGTGCGCGGACCGAGCTCGCGCACCTCCTGGGCCGACGCGGCGTCGGTGAGCGCGCGGCCGGCGATCTCGAGCTCGCCGAGGAGCTGGCCGGCCAGGAACGGGTTGCCGCCGCTGGCGGCGTGGAGGGCGGCGACGACCTCCGCCGCCGGCTGGGCGCCGGCGCGCTCGGCGACGAGCACGGCGAGCGCGGCGGGCGACAGCGGCTGGGGCAGCAGCCGCTCCCCGCCGCGGCCGGCGGTGAGCTCGCTGAGCGGGCCGCCGTCGGCCCCGGGCGGGCGCGTGCCGACGACGAGCGCGATCGGCAGGTCGGCGATGCGCCGCGCCAGGTAGGAGACGAACCGCAGCGAGGGGACGTCGGCCCACTGGGCGTCGTCGACGGTGATGAGCAGCGGGCGATCGGCGGCGAGGTCGGCGGCGACCCACCACAGCGCGTGCAGCGTGCGCGCGAGCTCCGCGTCGGCGGCGTCGTCGTCGACGGGTGCGCGCTCGATCGCCGCGAGCGCGGCGCCGGCCGGGCCGGCGAGGATCGCCTCCCGGGTCGCGCCCGCGTAGCGCAGCACCGAGCGGTCGACGAGCTGGCGCACGACGCCCCACGGCACGCTGCGCTCGGGCTCGTCGCCGACCGCGTGGATGCGGCCGAAGCCGTCGCGCTTGGCCTGCTCGCGCACCTCGGCGATCAGGCGGGTCTTGCCGATGCCGGGCGGACCCTCGATGACGACGAGGGAGCCGGCGCCGCCGGCCGCGTCCGCGAGCGCGGACGTCAGCCGGGACAGCTCCCGGTCGCGCTCGAGCGTGTCACCCCCCATGCAGGACGGAAGGATGCCACTTGGCGTGGCGGCGCTCTGTCGGCTTCGCGACAGTGCGCGGGTCGCGCGCCGGTCAGCGCGGCTCGAGCGCGCCGCCGCAGTGCGGGCAGCACGACCGCTCCGAGACCCGCTCGGCGGGCCAGAGCCTCAGGCAGCGACGGCAGAGCTTGCGCATCGTCCCTCTCAGTTCCTCACGCGGCGAGCGCCTCCTCCCGCGGGCGCTCGCGCTCCTGCGCGGCCTGCGGGTCGGCGGGCGGCTGCTGGACGAGCGCCCCGTACCAGCCGAGGCCCTCGTAGGTCTCGTAGCCGGGCGTGAGCGCGAAGCCGACGATCGCGTCGTTCTCGATGGTGTAGAAGCCGCTGTCGCGGTCCTCGGCGCGCAGCGCGAGCCGCTCCTCCAGCAGCCCCTGGCCGTCGGAGGCGGCGATGACGCGCCCGGAGGCGTCGAGCAGCATGGCGCGGGTGCGCGACCGCTCCTCCTCGGACAGGCCGAGGCCCTCGACGATCGCCTGCGCCTGCGGCGCCCAGTCGAAGAAGATGCCCAGCGCGCCGATGACCTCGCCGCGCTCGGCGCCGCCGGCGCGGACCGCGGTCGAGTAGGTGGCGACGGGCGCGCCCTCCAGGGCGGTCTCGCGGCGGATGTCGTCGACCGCGTACGCGGCGCCCGACTCGGTCGCCATCGCCTGCTGGAACCAGCGCTCGCCCGACACGTCGCGACCGAGCACCTGGCGGTAGCGCTCCGGGCGGCCGTGGGCGATGACGCGCCCCTGGCGGTCGGCGATCCACAGGTCGAGGTAGACGGTGTAGCTCGACAGGATCACGCCGAGGCGGTGGGAGGCGTGGCGGGCGCGCTCGGCGTCGTCGGGCTCGGCGCAGGCGTCGACGACGGCGGAGTCGGTCGCCCACCAGCGCACGTCGCACGAGCGCTCGTAGAGGTTGCGGTCGATCAGCTCGACGGCATACCGGGCGAGGTCGGCGAGCCGCTGGCCGCGCACCTGCTCGACGAGCCGGCGGCGCTGGCCGTCGAGCTCGGCCACGCGCTGCGCGAGCTCGGTGTTCAGCTCGTCGGCGACGGCGCTGATCCCGTCGGCGACGTTCCCGACCTCCTGAGCCACGATCGCGAAGCCGCGGCCGTGCTCCCCGGCGCGCGCCGCCTCGATCTGGGCGTTGATGGCGAGGATCTTCGTGGTCGACGCGACACGCTCGATGCGCGACAGCTTCTCGGCGGCGACGACCCCGACCTCGGTGGCGATGCGGACGATGCGCTCGGGCATGGTGCCCCGCACATTCGGCCAACGGGTTGGCGACTTGAGCGGGAATGTGCCCAAGTACCGCGCGCCCGCTTGCCTCGTGAGCCTCGGCGCCGCGCGCGTGCGGCCGCCGCGAGCCCAGTGCGCAGGGTTCGCGATCGTCGAAGCGGCGCAGAACGGCTCAACGAAGGGAAACGCGACCTGTGGTCGGGCTGGGACCGGCGGCTTCCCCGGACGTGGGAGCCCTCGTCGTCGCTATGCGCGGATGAGGGCTCCCACCCCCAGGGGTGGTCGACATCTCCTGCGCTATCCGACGGAAAAGCCGAGCACCCCGGACGTGGGAGCCATCTTGCAGGGCATGCGGGAACGATCGCTCCCACCCCGCGGGCGGGGGCGCCTCACTCGCCCGAGTGCGTGAGGCTCTTGCCGCTCTGCGGGTCGAAGAGGTGCAGCTTGGTCGCGTCGAGCCACAGGCGCGCGGTCTCGCCGCGCGCGACCCGGGAGTCGGGGTTCAGGCGCGCGACCACCTGCTGCTCGTCGGCGTGCGGGATGTCCGCGCCGCCGGCGTCGGCGGCCAGCTCGCTGATCTGGTCGGACCGGGCGCCCTCGCCGGAGTGGCCGAAGTACGCGTAGATCTCGGAGCCCATCGACTCGACGAGGTCGATCTTGGCGTCGAACTCGAAGCCGCCCTGGTGGCGGTTGCGGTCGACCAGCTCGGCGTCCTCGAAGTCCTCGGGGCGCAGGCCGGCGATCACGTCCCGCCCGCCGTCGCCGCCGCCGTGGGACTCCACGCGCCGGCGCAGCTCGTCGGAGAGCTGCAGCTCGCCGATCGGGAGCTTCACGCGGTCGCCCTCGAGGCGGGCGGCGAAGAAGTTCATCGCGGGCGACCCGATGAAGCCGGCCACGAACAGGTTCACCGGGTCCTCGTAGAGCTCCTTCGGCGTCCCGACCTGCTGCAGCTCGCCGAGGCGCATCACCGCGACCCGGTCGCCGAGCGTCATCGCCTCGGTCTGGTCGTGGGTGACGTACACGGTCGTCGTGCCCAGGCGCGACTGGATCCGCGACACCTCGGTGCGCATCTGCACGCGCAGCTTCGCGTCGAGGTTCGACAGCGGCTCGTCCATCAGGAACGCCTTCGGGTCGCGCACGATCGCGCGCCCCATCGCCACGCGCTGGCGCTGGCCGCCCGACAGGTTCGCCGGCTTGCGGTCCAGGTGCTGCTGGAGGTCGAGGATCTTCGCCGCCTCCTCGACCTTGCGGTTGATCTCGTCCTTCGGCACGCCCGCCAACTTCAGCGCGAAGCCCATGTTGTCGCGCACGGTCATGTGCGGGTACAGCGCGTAGTTCTGGAACACCATCGCGATGTCCCGGTCCTTGGGCGCCTTGTCGTTGACGACCTCGCCGCCGATGCGCAGCTCGCCCTCGCTGATGTCCTCGAGCCCGGCGATCATCCGCAGCGCGGTCGACTTCCCGCAGCCCGACGGCCCCACGAGGATCAGGAACTCGCCGTCGCCGATGTCGAGGTCGAGCTGCTTGACGGCCTCGGTGCCGTCGGGATAGCGCTTGGTGACTCTGTCGAGGACGATCTCGGCCATGGCGTGAGAGTGGGCTCCTTATCCCTTGACCGCGCCGGCGGTGAGGCCCGCGACGATCCGGCGCTGGAAGATCATGACGAGGATGATGATCGGAATGGTGACGATGACGGCCGCCGCCGCGATCGAACCATACGGCGCGGTGAACTGCGAGGCGCCCGGGAACTGCGACAGCGCGGCCGGCACCGTCTGCGCCGCCGACGTGGACGTCAGCGACACGGCGAACACGAAGTCGTTCCAGCAGAAGATGAAGACGAGGATCGCGGTCGTCGCCACGCCGGGCGCGGCCAGCGGCACGATCACCTTGCGGAACGCCTGGAACGGCGTCGCCCCGTCGACCTGGGCGGCCTGCTCGAGCTCCCACGGGATCTCGCGGAAGAACGCCGTCAGCGTGTAGATCGCCAGCGGCAGCGCGAACGTCAGGTACGGGATGATCAGGCCCGGCCAGGTGTCGAACAGGCCCAGGTTGCGCCACATGTTGTAGAGCGGGCCGACGATCGAGATCGGCGGGAACATCGCGATCATCAGCGCGGCGCCGAGCATGATCGCCTTGCCCGGGAAGTTCAGGCGGGCGATCGCGTATGCGGCCATCGAGGCCAGCACCACCGCGATCACGGTCGCGATCATCGCGATCCCGAACGAGTTCAGCAGCGCGCGCGTGAAGATGCCCTGCTCGAAGATGTTGGAGTAGTTCTCCAGCGACCACTCGTTGGGCAGGAAGCTGCCGTCGGTGACCGTCCCCGGCGACTTCAGCGACAGCATCAGGATCCACAGCACCGGGAACAGCGCCACGATCAGGACGAGCGCGTCGGTCGCGGCCCAGCCGAGGATCCTGCGGTTGCGCAGGCCGTCGCTCATCCGTCAGCTCCCCTCCCCCGGCCGGCTGGTGCCCAGCACGCGGATGAAGAACACCGCGATGAGCATCACGCACAGGAAGATCAGCACCGACACGGCCGAGCCGAGCCCGAGGTTCAGCCGGTTGAGCAGCTGGTTGTAGCCGAGGATCGACACCGTCTCGATCTTCGGGTTGGTGCCGTTCTGGCCGATGATGAACGCCGAGTCGAAGATCCGGAACGCGTCGAGCGTGCGGAACAGCAGCGCGACGAGGATCGCCGGCTTCATCAGCGGCACCGTGATGCGCCAGAAGCGCTGCCAGGCGGTCGCGCCGTCGACCTTGGCCGCCTCGTGCATCTCGTCGGGCACGAGCGCGAGGCCGGCGAGCAGCAGCAGCGCCATGAACGGCGTGGTCTTCCACACCTCGGCGCCGATGACGACGAGGAAGCTCGTGACGGGGTGCGCCTGGTCGACGAGGTCGTGCTCGATGCCCAGCCAGTGCGGGATGAAGCCGCCCGACGGCGTCGAGAACGCCAGCAGCCACGCATACGCGGCGACGACCGTGACGATGCCGTAGGGGATCAGCGACGCCGTCCGCACCAGGCCGCGCCCGATCAGCGCCCGGTGCATGACGAGCGCGAGCAGCATGCCGAGCACGAGCTCCAGCGACACCGACACGACCGTGATCAGCATCGTGCGCCCGAAGTCGCTCCACCACAGGCTCGAGCTGAGCACCGTGACGTAGTTGTCGAACCCGATGAACTTCTGGTCGTCGGGGAAGCGCAGGTCGGCGCGCAGCAGCGACAGGTAGACGGCGTAGACGATCGGATACGCGGTCACCGCGATCATCACGATCACGGCGGGCAGGCACAGCAGCCAGCCGAGGCGGCGCTCGGCCCGGGCCCGGTCGGACACGCGCTTGCGCGCGGGCCGGGCCGGTGCGGTGCTGCCGGCGGTCGCGGCCTCCACTAGAGCAGCCCCTTGGACTCGAGGGCGTCGGAGACGCGCGTGCGCAGCTCCTTGGCCGTCTTGGGCGGGTCGATCGACGACGGCGGCGAGACCGTCTTGTAGATCGCCAGCGACACGTCGGAGTACAGCGGCGTCTGCGGCCGCACGGCGGCGTCGCGCAGCTGCTCCCGGATCAGCTCGGCGAACGGGTACTCCTTGACGAACTCGTCGTCGTCGTAGATCTCCTCGAGCGTCGGCGGCAGGCCGCCCTTGAGCGCGAAGTCGCGCTGGTTCTCGGCGTTGCGCATGCAGGTCGCGGCCGCGAAGGCCTCCTCCGGGTGCTTGGTGGAGCCGCCGATGCCCCAGTTGAAGCCGCCGATCGGCGCCTTCTTGCCGGGCTCGCCCTTCACGCTCGGATACGGCGCCCACGCGATCTGCTCGAACAGCTCGGGCGCGTTGTCGCGGGCGCTCGGGTAGATGAACGGGTAGTTGACCTGGAAGGCGGCCTGGCCGGTCTCGAACGCGAGCCGGTTCTGGTCCTCCTTCTGGCTGGACAGCGACGGGTCGGCGGCCGGCGACTTGGCGAGCTTGGCCATCACGCCGAGCGCGGTCTCGGTCGGCTCGGGCTCGAGGCTCACCTTGTCGGGGCCGTCGAGGATCTGCCCGCCGGCCGACTGGATCAGCGAGTTGAACCACACGGTCGTGCCCTCGTACTGGGCGCCCTGGATCTCGATGCGCCCGCCCTTCTTCATCTCGGACGCGGTGTCGATCAGCTCGTCCCAGGTGCCGGGCGGCTCGCCCTGCACGAGGTCCTTGCGGTACCAGAGCAGCTGGGTGTTGGCGTTGGCCGGCGCGCCGTACAGGTCACCCTCGTAGGTGGCGGTCTCCAGCGGGCCGTCGAGCGTGCCCTTCGAGACGCGGTCCGCCCACTCCTTCGGCCACGGCTTGATCCAGTCGGCCTCGGCGAACTCGGCGGTCCAGATGACGTCCATCGAGAGGATGTCGATCGACGAGTCGCCGGCCGCCAGGCGCCGCACGAGCGACTGGCGCTGCGTGTCGGGATCGTTGCCCAGCGCGTTGAACGTGATCTTGTAGCGGCCGTCGGACTGCTGGGTGCAGCGCTCGGCCGCGGCCCGGAACGTGCCGGCGGGCTCGTTGTAGGCCCAGAAGTTGAGCTGAACCGTGCCGCCGTCGGACCCGCACCCGGTCAGCACGGCGATCGCGGCGACCGAGGCGAGAAGGAGGACCGAGCGTCTCACGGCACGCGATCCGTACCCGCGCGATGCGGACGGGAAACGGATTGCGCGTCGCGGCGCGGCTGGCGCCGCGCCGCTCGGCGCTCAGGCGGCCTTGGCCGCGAGCCGGTCGGGCCGCGGACGCACGACGTCCCAGGCCAGCCCGACGCGCTCCAGCCCGCGGATGACCCAGGCGGACGGATCGAGCTGCCAGCGGCGCATCCCGTGGAACGCCGCGGTCGGGAACGCGTGGTGGTTGTTGTGCCACGCCTCGCCGAACGAGAGCGGGGCCAGCCACGCCAGGTTCCGGGACTCGTCCTCGGTGACGTAGTCCTTGCGCCCGAAGAAGTGGCACAGCGAGTTGATCGCGAACGTGACGTGGTGCACCACGAACATGCGCACGAAGCCGCCCCACAGCAGGCCGGTCAGCGCCGCCTCCCACGTGCCGACGAGCAGGAACCCGAGCAGCGCCGGGAACAGGAGCCCGGCGGTCGCCCACCACAGGAACGTGCGGTCGACGAACGACACGACCGGGTCCTTGAGCAGGTCCGGCGCGTAGCGCGTCTTCAGCCCGCGCTGGGTGTGGATGAACAGCCAGCCGACGTGGGCGTGCAGCAGGCCGCGCAGCGCGCCGAACCAGCCGTGGCCGTGATCGACGTGCGGGCTGTGCGGGTCCCCGGGCTGGTCGGAGAACGCGTGGTGCTTGCGGTGGTCGGCGACCCAGGAGACGATCGGCCCCTCGATCGCGGCCGAGCCGGCGATCGCCAGCGCCGCGCGCACGCCGCGCGTCGTCTTGAAGCTGCGGTGCGTGAACAGCCGGTGGAACCCGACGGTGATGCCGAGCCCGGTGATCACGTACATGACCCCGAAGACGACGAGGTCCTGCCAGTGCAGCCAGCCGCCCCAGGCCTGCCAGGCGACGATCCCCAGCGAGACGATCGGCAGGCCGGTGACGAGGCCGGTGATGATCCGGTCGCGGGTCTCGTTGGCGACCGGCTCGACGTCACCCGCCGGCGCGGGCGACGCCGGGCCGGGGGACATCACAGGGGACGGACGTCGACGGCCTTCGGGCCCTTCGGTCCGTCTTCCGACTCATACGAGACCCGCGCTCCTTCCGCCAGCGTGCGGAACCCGTCCGCAGAGATGCCGCTGTAGTGCACGAACAGGTCCTTGCCCGGCTCGTCCGGGCTGATGAAGCCGAAGCCCTTGTCGTCGTTGAACCACTTGACGGTTCCGGTGGCCATGGGGTCCTCCACGGTCATGTGCTGCGATCGCGGAGATTCTCTGCGCGGCGCTGGCACGGCTCTGTTGGCCGGGTCCTTCCCAACCCTTTCCGCCGCGCAACATAGCCCAATCGGATGACGCGTGGTGAAAAACCTGTGCCGAGGCGCTGCGCAGCGCCCGGGATCCGGCGTCTCAGAGGCTGACCGCGGTCCCGCTGACGAAGCCGTCGGAGGCGGCGATCTGGTCGACGATCTCCTGGGGCACCGGCCCGTCGGTCGTCACGACCATCACCGCCGCCTTCGTGTCGGCGGTCTCGGGATCGAGGCCGACCGCCGCCGACACGATGTTCACGCCGTGCTCGCCGAAGCAGGTGCCGACGCGGCCGATCATGCCGGGCTGGTCGATGTAGCGGAAGAACGCCAGGTGGTCCTGCAGCTCGAGGTTGAAGCGCTGCCCGACCGCCTCCAGCAGGTGCGGGCGGTTGCGGCGGCCCAGCAGCGTGCCGGCCACCCGCGTGCCGTTGACCGTGACCCGCACGAGGTCGGCGAAGTCGCGCGCGTGGGTGCGCTTGCTCTCGACGACCTCGATCCCGCGCTCGGCGGCGATCGCGGGCGCGTTGACCGCGTTGACCTCGTCCTCGGTGTGGCCGCTCAGCGCGCCGAGCAGCACCGCGACCGTCAGCGGGCGCACGTCGCGCTCGGCCACCCGGCCCAGGTACTCGATGTTCAGCCCGCCCAGGCCGCCGCTGAGCCCGACGGCGATGCGGCCCAGCGCGCGGCACAGCGGCAGGAACGGCCCGAGCACCTCGAGGTCCTCGGCCGCGACCGCGGGCACGTTGACCGCGGTCGTCACGCTGCCGCCGGTGAGCGCGGCCACGACCTGCTCGGCCGCCTGGTAGCCGGCGCGGTCGGTCGCCTCCGCGGTGGAGGCGCCCAGGTGCGGCGTGACGATCACGTTGGGATAGCCGAACAGCGGGTGCTCGGTGATCGGCTCGGTGCGGAACACGTCGAGCGCGGCGCCGGCGACCTTGCCGGAGTCGAGCGCGGCCTGCAGCGCCTCGTCGTCGACGAGCGGGCCGCGGGCCACGTTCAGCACGCGCACGCCGTCCTTCATCTTCGCGAAGGCGTCGGCGTTCAGCCAGTTCTCGGTCTCGGGCGTCTTGGGCAGGTGGACGGTGATGAAGTCGGCGACGGCGTAGACCTCGTCGGAGGTCGCGGCCTGCTCGACGCCCAGCTCGCGGTAGCGGTCGGCCCCGACGAACGGGTCGTAGGCGACGACGCGCATGCCGAACCCCTGCGCGCGGTGCGCGACGAGCTGGCCGATGCGCCCGAACCCGAGGATGCCGAGCGTCTTGTCCATCAGCTCGACGCCCGAGAACTTCGAGCGCTCCCACTTGCCGCCGGTGAGGCTGGCGTGGGCCTGCGGGATGTTGCGCGCGAGCGCGAGCAGCAGCGCCATCGTGTGCTCGGCGGCCGTCACGACGTTGGACTGCGGCGCGTTGGCGACGACGATGCCGCGCTTGGTCGCCTCGGGCACGTCGACGTTGTCGACGCCGACGCCGGCGCGGCCGATCGCCTTCAGGTTCGTGGCCTTGGCCAGGACCTCGGCGGTGACCTTCGTCGCCGACCGGATGATCAGGCCGTCGTAGTCCTCGATGTGCTCGAGGTGCTCGGCGCCCTCGTCGACCTCGAAGTGCCGGCGCAGCAGCTCGACGCCCGAGTCCCCGATCTTCTCCGCGACGAGGACCTTCATCGCACCTGCTCCACGACGTAGTCGATGCAGGCGGTGAGCGCCTCGACGTCGTCGGGCTCGACGGCCGGGAACATGCCGATCCGCAGCTGGTTGCGGCCGAGCTTGCGGTAGGGCTCGGTGTCGACGATCCCGTTGGCGCGCAGCGCGGAGGCGACCGCGGCGGCGTCGATCGACTCGTCGAAGTCGATCGTGCCGACGACGAGCGAGCGCTTGGCCGGGTCGGCCACGAACGGGGTCGTGTACCCGGTGCGCTCGGCCCACGAATACAGGCGGCCGGACGAGTCGGTCGTGCGCGCGACGCACCAGTCCAGGCCGCCCTGCGCATTCATCCAGTCGAGCTGCTCGGCCAGCAGGATGAGCGTGGCCACGGCGGGCGTGTTGTAGGTCTGCTCCTTGCGCGAGTTGTCCAGCGCCGTCGTGAGCGACAGGAACTCGGGGATCCAGCGCCCGGACGCGCCGATCTCCTCGATGCGCGCGATCGCGGCCGGGCTGAGCAGCGCCAGCCACAGGCCGCCGTCGGCGGCGAAGCACTTCTGCGGCGCGAAGTAGTAGACGTCGGCCTGCGTCGCGTCGAGCGGCAGGCCGCCGGCGCCGGACGTCGCGTCGATCAGGACGAGCTGGCCGTCGCCGCCGACGCGCTCCACCGGCACCATCACGCCGGTCGACGTCTCGTTGTGCGCCCAGGCGATCGCGTCGGCCGACGGATCGGCGGTGGGCGCGGGCGCGTCGCCCGGGTCGGCCGAGACGACGATCGAGTCGGCCAGGAACGGCGCGCCGCCGGTCGCCTTGGCGAACTTCGACGAGAACTCCCCGTAGGTCAGGTGCAGCGCGCGCTCGCGCACGAGCCCGAACGCGGCCGCGTCCCAGAACGCCGTCGTGCCGCCGTTGCCGAGCATCACCTCGTAGCCGTCGGGCAGCGAGAACAGCTCGCGCAGGCCCTCACGGACCCGTCCGACGAGCGCGCGCACCGGCTTCTGGCGGTGCGAGGTGCCCATCAGGCCCGCGTGCTCGCCGGCGAGGCCGGCCAGCTGCTCGGGGCGGACCTTCGACGGACCGCAGCCGAAGCGTCCGTCCTTGGGTCGCAGGTCGGCGGGGATCTGGATCTCGGTGGCGTTCATGGCAGGTGCGGGGCAGGGGACAGCGACGGGGTGCCCAGGCGTGCGGCGACGGGACGAAGGCCGCCGCTTCCCGGTGGTGATCCACCCGAACGCCAGTCACGGCGGCCGGGGATCAGACTAGCGCGGGCCGGGGATCAGAACTCGGTCTGGATCCAGTCCATGTGGGCGCGCAGCTCCCGGCCCGTGGACTCGATCTGGGACTTCGCCTGCTCCTCGCGCATGCGCAGGAAGTTCTCCTGGCCGGCGCGGTTCTCGGCGATCCACTCGCGGGCGAAGTCGCCGCTCTGGATCTCCTGCAGGATCTTGCGCATGTTCGCGCGCGTCTCCTCGGTGATGACGCGCTTGCCGCGCGTGTAGTCCCCGTACTCGGCCGTGTTGGAGATCGAGTAGCGCATGCCCGCCAGGCCCTTCTCGTACATCAGGTCGACGATGAGCTTGAGCTCGTGCAGGCACTCGAAGTAGGCCATCTCGGGCGAGTAGCCGGCCTCGACCAGCGTCTCGAACCCGGCCTGGACCAGCTCGGACGCGCCGCCGCACAGCACGGCCTGCTCGCCGAAGAGGTCGGTCTCGGTCTCGTCCTTGAAGGTCGTCTCGATGACGCCGCCGCGGGTGCAGCCGATGCCCTTGGCGTACGCGAGCGCGAGCGCCTTGGCGTTGCCGGTGGCGTCCTGGTGGACGGCGATCAGCCCGGGGACGCCGGAGCCCTCGACGAACTGGCGGCGCACGAGGTGGCCCGGGCCCTTCGGGGCGACCAGCGCGACGTCGACGCCGGCGGGCGGCTCGACCTCGCCGTAGTGGACGGAGAAGCCGTGGCCGAACAGCAGGAGGTTGCCCTCGGCGATGCCGTCGCGGACCTCGGCCTCGTAGATCATGCGGTGCTTCTCGTCGGGCACGAGGAGCATCACCACGTCGCCGCGGCTGGCGGCGTCGGCGACGCCGACCACCTCGAGACCGTGGTCGCGGGCCTCCTGCACCGAGGGCGAGCCCTCGCGCAGTCCGACGACGACCTGTACGCCGCTGTCCTTGAGGTTCAGCGCGTGGGCGTGGCCCTGCGAGCCGAAGCCGATGATGGCCACGGTCTTGCCGTCGAGGAGCGAGAGGTCAGCGTCGTCGTCGTAGTACATAGGCGGCCGAGCCTACAACGCGCGGTCACGCCTCGGCCCGCGCGACGCGCGCGAGGGCGGGCAGCTCGACGCTGCCGTCGTCGTTGGCGAACGACGCGATCCGCGCCTGGGCGCCCTCCATCAGCTCGTCGCGGGTGGCCGGATCGACGTCGAGCAGCACCGCCCGCAGGGTCGGCGACATGTCCACCTGGGTGTCCCACCAGGCGTCGAGGTCGGGGTAGGCGATCGTGAACGCGACGGTGTCGACGTCGATCTCCGCGAAGCCGGCGTCGGCGAGGCGCTCGGTGATCGCGGCCGGGTCGGTCCAGGCGAACGGGCCCGGGCCGTCGGGGTCGCGCTGCGGGCCGAGGCCGCGCGCGTCGAGCTCCTGCGCGGCGGCGGTCATCCACGGGTTGGCCTCGGGCTCGGCCCACACGGCCAGCGCGACCGCCCCGCCGGGACGCAGCACGCGGCGGGTCTCCCGCAGCGCGGCGTCGGGATCGGCCAGCAGCATGTAGCCCCAGCGGCACACGACCCCGTCGACGCTGGCGGCGGGCAGGTCGATCCACTCGGCCTCCATCTGGCGCGCCTCGACGACGTCCTCCAGCCCGCGCTCGGCCGCGCGGCGCCGGGCCGCCTCGACCATCGCCTCCGCGCCGTCGGTCAGGATCACCTTCCCGCCGGGTCGCACGAGCTCGGCGACGAGCAGCCCGACGTCCCCGGGGCCGCCGGCCAGCTCGAGCACGGTCTGGCCGGGCTGGGGCGCGATCGCCTCGACGAGCCAGGTGCTCACCGGCCGCGTCTGCACGTCCCACCAGCGGTGGTGGTGGTCCCAGCCCTCGGCGGCGCGCTCCCAGCTCTCCCGCGCGCGCTGACGGTAGACGGCCGCGTCCTCGCTCACGCGCCCAAGCCTCTCACAGCGCGCGCCGCAGGACCTTGCCGGACTCGGTGCGCGGCAGCGCGTCGGCGAACGCGACCGCCTTGGGCACCTTGTAGGGCGCCAGGCGGGCGGCGACGTGAGCGCGCAGCTCGTCCTCGGTGGCCGCGGCGCCGGCGCGCAGGACGACGGTCGCGACGACCGCCTCCCCCCACTCCGGGTCGGGCCGTCCGTGCACCGCCGCCTCGGCGACGGCCGGGTGCTCGGCGAGCGCGGCTTCGACCTCGGCGGGCGCGACGTTCTCGCCGCCGCTGATGATCGTGTCCGCCTTGCGGCCGACGACGTGCAGGCGCCCGTCGGCGTCGAACCGTCCCAGGTCGCCGGTGCGCAGCGGGCCGCCGCCGGCGACCGTGGGGCCGCGGACGATGATCTCGCCGTCGCCGGCGATCTCGACGCGCGTGCAGAACAGCGGCCAGCCGCCCGTGGCCACCTGCGAGCACGCCTCGGTCATCCCGTACGTGGTGGTGACGGGCACGCCGGCCGCCCGCGCCCGCTCCAGCAGCGCGGGCGCCGCGGGCGCCCCGCCCAGCAGCACGGTGCGCAGGCGCGGCGGCTCGCGCCAGCCGGCGTCCAGCAGGCGGCCGAGCATCGTCGGGACCATCGACACGAGCGTGGCCTCGCGCAGCTCGTGCAGCGCGCGCTCGGTGTCCCAGCGCTCGAGGATCCGCGCCGTCGTGGCGCCGATCGCGCTGCGCACGAGCACGCTGAGGCCGCCGACGTGGCTGAGCGGCAGCGGGCACAGCCAGCGCTCCTGCGGGTCGGTGCCGAGCGCGACCGCCGACCCCAGCGCGCTCCACAGCCAGTTGCGGAAGGTCAGCTCGACCGGCTTGGGCAGCGCGCTGGAGCCGCTCGTGTGGACGATGGCGGCGGGCGCGTCGAGGTCGTGGGTCCAGGCGAGCGCGGTCCGCGGCGCGTCCTCGGGCAGCGGCGAGTCGACCACCAGCCGGCAGGCCCGCGCGACGTGCGCGCGCTCGGCCTCCCCCAGGCGCGGGTCCACGGGCACCGCGACCGCGCCCAGCGTCCACACCGCGTGCAGGGCGACCGCGAACGGCGTGCCCGGCGGCAGCGCGATCCCGATCAGGTCGCCGCGGCCCGCCCCGGCGGCCGCGAGCGCGCCCGCCCCGGCGGCGGCGCGCTCGCGCAGCTGCGCGTAGGTGACCCCGTTGACCGCCTCGCGCTCGGGCCGCGTCCGTGCCGCGCGCGCCAGCCACGCCTCGACCAGCATGGCGGCGAGACTAGCCCCGTCCTCGGTAGGGTCCACGGTTCGCCGGCCCGGTCGCGGTCTCGCGCACGTGAGGACGCCACGGCCGACGGGCGGGGCGGGATAGCCTGCCCCGCATGTCAGTCACCTGGACCGCGGCCGCCGAGTACGAGGACATCCGCTACGAGCTCAGCGGCGACGGCATCGCGAAGATCACGATCGACCGTCCCGAGGTCCGCAACGCCTTCCGCCCCCAGACCGTCATCGAGCTGTCGGACGCCTTCGAGCGCGCGCGCGAGGACCCGGAGGTCGGGGTGATCGTGCTGACCGGCGAGGGGCCGCTCGCGTTCTGCTCCGGCGGCGACCAGCGGGTGCGCGGCGACAGCGGCTACCTCAGCGAGCCCGGCCGCGAGGGCGCCGTCGGCCGCTTCCACGTGACCGACCTGCACGTGCAGATCCGCCGGCTGCCCAAGCCGGTGGTCGCGATGGTGGCCGGCTACGCCGTCGGCGGCGGCCACGTCCTGCACCTCATCTGCGACCTCACGATCGCCGCCGACAACGCCCGCTTCGGCCAGACCGGCCCGAAGGTCGGCTCGTGGGACGGCGGGTTCGGGGCCAGCGTGCTGCGCGACCTCGTCGGCACCAAGAAGGCCAAGGAGATCTGGATGCTGTGCCGCCAGTACGACGCGCAGCAGGCGCTCGACATGGGGCTCGTCAACGCGGTCGTGCCGCTGGAGCGCCTCGAGGAGGAGACCGTGGCCTGGTGCCGCGAGATGCTCGCCCTCTCCCCCTTCGCGCTGCGGCTGGTGAAGGCGAGCTTCAACGCCCACGAGGACGGCTACGCGGGCATCCAGCAGCTGGCGCACGACGCCAACCTGCTGTTCTACGCCTCCGACGAGGCGCGTGAGGGGCGCGAGGCCTACAAGGAGAAGCGCGCGCCCGACTTCTCGAAGTTCCCGCGACGACCGTGAGGATCTGGCTCATGGCCGCCCGGCTGCGGACGCTGCCCGCGGCCGTGGCCCCGGTGCTGGTCGGCACGGCGCTGGCCGGCCACGACGGCGAGTTCGACCCGATCGCGTTCGTCGCCGCACTGCTGGGCGCGCTGTTCATCCAGGTCGGCACGAACCTCTCCAACGACTACTCCGACGCCCGCCGCGGCGCCGACACCGAGGACCGCCTGGGCCCGGTGCGCGTGACCGCCGGCGGCCTCGTGCCGCCCCGCCAGGTGCTGATCGCCACCTACGTGACGTTCGGCCTCGCGGTGCTGTGCGGCATCTACCTGATCGTCGTCGCCGGCTGGGTGTTGCTGGCGATCGGCGCCGCGTCGATCCTCGCCGGCGTCCTCTACACCGGCGGGCCGCGCCCGTACGGCTACGCGGGCCTGGGCGAGCTGTTCGTCTTCCTGTTCTTCGGGATCGTCGCGGTCACCGGCTCCTACTACGTGCAGACCCAGGAGCTCGTGTGGGAGGCGTTCGTCGCGTCGGTGCCGGTCGGCTGCATCGCCACCGCGATCCTCGTCGTCAACAACGTGCGCGACCTCGAGACCGACCGCCGCGCCGGCAAGCGGACGCTGGCGGTGCGCCTCGGGCGCGCGCGGACCCGCGCGTTCTACGCGGCGCTGCTGGTCGTCGCCTACCTGGCGCTGGTCCCGCTCGCGCTCGGGCTGACCGCGTGGGTGCTGCTGCCGGTGATCACGATCCCGCTGGCCGTCCGGCTCGTGCAGACCGTGCGCACCCGCACCGACGGCCCGTCGCTCAACGGCGCGCTCGGCGGCACCGGGCAGCTGCAGCTCGTCTTCTGCGTGCTGCTGGCGGCGGGGATCCTGCTGTCGTGAGGTACGCGCTGCGCACGCGCACGCTGCCGCTGCGCGAGCCGCTGCAGACCGCGTGGGGCACGCTGCGCGAGCGCGCGCTCGTGGAGGTCGAGATCGAGACCGCCGAGGGCCTGGTCGGGCGCGGCGAGGCGGCGCCGCTGGAGCCCTACGACGGCATCTCGCTCGAGGCCGCGATCACCGCGCTGAAGGCGTACGCGCCGGTGATCGAGGGCGGCGACGGCGTCCGCGGCGACCGCCTCTACGACGCCTGCCGCGAGATCGCCGACCTGCCGTGCGCGCTGGCGGCGATCGACCTCGCGCTGTGGGATCTGGCCGGGCAGCGCACGGGCCGGCCGGTGAGCGCGCTGCTGACCGACGACGCGCTCGACGCGGTCGCCGTGAACGCGACGATCGGCGCGACCGACCGCGCGGGCGCGGCGGCGGCCGCGGCGGCGGCCGCCGCCGCCGGCTTCCCGTGCGTGAAGCTGAAGGTCGGCGTCGGCGACGACGCCGGCCGCGTGGCGGCGGTGCGCGCCGCCGCCGGCCCGCAGGTCGCGCTGCGCCTCGACGCCAACGGCGCCTGGGACGTCGAGCAGGCGGTGCGCACGATCGAGGCGCTGTCGCCGGCGGGCCTCGAGCTGGTCGAGGAGCCGGTCCACGGCATCGACGCGATGCGCGCGGTGCGCGAGCGGACCGCGGTGCGGATCGCGCTCGACGAGACCGCGGCCGAGCCGGGCGCGCTGGCCGCGGGCGTCGCCGACGCGGTGTGCCTGAAGGTGTCGCGCGGCGGCGGGATCTCCTCGCTGCTCGTGCAGGCGTCGCTCGTGCGCGCGGTCGGCGCCGAGGTGTACCTGGCCTCGAGCTACGACGGGCCGCTCGGGATCGCCGCGGCGGTGCACGCGGCGGCGGCGCTGCGCGTCGAGCTGCCCTGCGGGCTGGCGACGCTCACCGGGTTCGCCGACGACGAGCTGGCGGCGATGCTGCCGGTCGTCGACGGGGCGATCCGGGTGCCCGAGGGGCCGGGGCTGCTCGGCGAGGCGTAGGCGGCCTCCGGGCGCAGCGTCCACACGCGGGCCGCGGCGAGGAGCGCCGCCACGAGGGCCGCGGCGCCGGCGGCGGCGAACGCGGCCGGCGCGCCCGACGCGCTGACGATGGCGCCGCCCATGGCCCCGCCGAGCGCGAGCCCGGCGAACAGGCCGCTGGCGACCCACGTGAAGGCCTCGGTGACCGTGCCGCGGATCGCGACCGTGCTCACGAGCGAGTAGAGCGTCGCGAACATCGGCGCGGCGAGCAGGCCGGACGCGGCGAGCAGCAGGCCCAGCGTCCACAGGTCGGGCATGAGCGCGAGCGCGGCGGTGGGCAGCGCGGCGCCCGCGACGAGCAGGACGAGCGCGCGCCCCTGGTCGCGCGGGGCGCCGAGGCGGGCGGTCAGCAGGCCGGAGATCAGGCTCGGGACGCCCCAGACGGCCAGCAGGATGCCGAGCGCGGCCGGGCTGCCGGCCGCGTCGGCGGCGCCGGCGACCGCGACCTCGACGGCGCCGAACATCGTGCCCATGCCGGCGGCGACGAGCAGCAGCGTGCGCACGCCGGGCGCGGCCAGCGCGCCGGCGCGGGGCCGGCGGTCGTCGCTGCCGGGGACGGCGCGCGACTCGGGCGCGGCCGCGAAGGCGAGCGTGCCGGCGGCGAGCGCCACGCCCGCGGCCAGCAGCGCGAGGCCCGGCGAGATCGCCGCGAGCGCGCTGACGAACACGAGCGGCCCGGCGATGAACGAGATCTCCTGGAGGGCGGCATCCATCGCCAGCGCGCCGTGGCGGGCGTGCGGGTCGGTGAGGATGCGGCCGAACAGCGCGCGCAGGCACGGGGCGACGGGCGGCTGGGCGACGCCGGCGACGAGCACGAGCGGCGCCAGCAGCGCGGGCGAGGCGCCGTCGGGCAGGAGGCCGGCGACGACGACCGTGGCGGCGGCGACCAGGCCGGTGACGGTCAGCGTCGCGGTCTGCCCGTGGCGGTCGATGAGGCGCCCCAGCAGCGGGCCGCCGGCGGCGAGGCCGAGCGCCAGGATGCCCGAGACCGCGCCGGCGAGCGCGAACGAGCCGCCCAGGTCGCGCACCCGCAGGATCAGCAGCAGCCCGAGCGCCGCCTCCGGGGTACGGGCGACCATCGAGAGCGCGAGCAGCCGGGCGACGCCGGGGGCGCGCAGCGGCGAGGGACGGGTGGGGACGGCGGACACGGACATGACCCGTCGTTAATGATGACATCATCACCTACTGGTTGCAGCGTGACATCGGTCACGCGTCCCGCGGCGGACGCGCGGCGGCGCCGGCGCTCAGCCGAGGCGCTCGTCCAGCGCCTCGTCGAGCAGGCTGGTGGCGGTCTCGAGGTCGACCGTGCGCCAGCGGATCGCCGGGCACAGCCCGTCGACGAACGCGTTGAGGAACATCGCGGTGCGCTGCGGGTCGATGCCCCTGCGCACGCTGCCGTCCTCCATCCCCTCCTCCAGGAGCGCGGCGATGCGCGCCACCCACGCGCGCTCGCGCTCGGCGACCGCCGCGCGCACGGCCTCCGATGGCTGCGTGTGCGTGCGCACCTCCTGCCACAGGCGCCAGCTCAGCGCGATCACCGGGTCGCCGGCGTCGTCGAGCAGCAGCGCGAGCAGGGTGCGCAGGCGCTCGCGGGCGTCGCCGCCGGCGGCCATCCGCTCGTCGATGACCGCCATCGCCTGCTCGTCGGAGCGCACGAACGCCTCCAGCACGATCTCCTCGCGCGAGCGGAAGTGCGTCGAGACGAGCGGCTGCGACACGCCGGCCTCCTCGGCGACGTCGCGCACGCGGAAGCCGTCGAGGCCGTGCGCCACGATCGCGCGTGCGGCCGCGTCGACGAGATCGGCGCGCCGCTCCGCGGCGCTCATCCGCTGGGCCATGAGATGAGCGTATTCAGGTGGGCCGGGCCCGCGGGTCTCGCCCCCAGGGCGAACACCCGCCGAGGGACCCGGCCCCCTGGGCCGGTGTCCTCCTCAGAACGGGTACGTGGCCGGCTTGGAGCGCTCGGTCGTCCAGCGCCACTGGCTGAACTCCTCGAGGTTCGCCTCGCCGCCGAAGCGCCCGCCGTTGCCCGACGCCCCGATCCCGCCGAACGGCACGCGCGCGTCGTCGTGGATCGTCTGGTCGTTGATGTGCGCCATGCCGCTGCGCAGCGCGTTGGCGATCCGCCGGCCGCGGGCGAGGTCGCTCGTGAACACCGCGTTGGAGAGCCCGTACTCGGTGTCGTTGGCGAGCGCGATCGCCTCGTCGTCGTCGGAGAACGTCATCACCGGCGCGACCGGGCCGAAGATCTCCTCCTGCCAGCCGCGCATGTCGGTGCGCATCTCGGCCAGCACGGTGGCCGGGAAGTAGGGCGCGTCGCCCTCGCCGCCGGCGAGCACCTGCGCGCCCGCGGCGATCGTGTCGGACACGATCGTGGAGACCTTCTCGAACTGGCGCTCGTTGATGATCGGCCCGAGCGCGACCTGGTCGGTGGCCGGGTTGCCGACCGGCAGGCGCGCGGCCCGCTCGGCCAGCTTCTCGAGGTACTGCGCGGCGACCTTCTCGTGCACGAGGTGGCGGCCGGAGGCCATGCAGATCTGCCCCTGGTGCAGGAAGGAGCCCCACGCGCCCGAGGACGACGCCGCGTCGATGTCGGCGTCGTCGAGCACGATGAACGCGCTCTTGCCGCCCAGCTCCAGCGCGACCTTCTTGAGGTTCTCCCCGCAGGCGGCGCCGACCTTGCGCCCCACCGCGCTCGAGCCCGTGAACGAGACCATCCCGACCTCGGGCGCCGTGCACAGCGCCGCGCCCGCCTCGGCGCCGCCGGGCAGCACGTGCAGGACGTTCTCGGGCAGGCCGGCCTCCTCGAAGATCCGCGCGAAGCTGAACCCGCCGGCGACCGGCGTGTTGGGGTCGGGCTTGAGGACCACCGCGTTGCCGAGCGCGAGCGCCGGGGCCACCGAGCGCATGCCGAGCACGAGCGGCACGTTCCACGGCGTGATGACGCCGACGACGCCGATCGGCACGCGCTGGGCGATCGAGAGGTTGCCGTCGGGCTCGGGGATCGCCTCGCCGCGCAGGCGCGGCGCCAGCGCCGCCGCCTCCTTCAGCTCCGACGTGGCCAGGCCGATCTCGAAGTCGGCCTTGGGCGGGATGGAGCCGGTCTCGCGGATGATCCAGCCGATGATCTCGTCCTTGTTGGCCTGCAGCACCTCGGCCGCGCGCAGGAGGATCGCCGCCCGCTCGTGCGGGTCCGTCTCCCCCCACGCCGCCTGCGCCTGCGCGGCCGCCGCCGCGGCGGCGCGCACGTCGTCGGGACCGGCCGCGCCGACCTCGGCGAGGGTCTCGCCGGTCGCCGGCTCGCGCGTCACCAGCCGCTCGCGGGCCGTGATCCAGCCGCCGCTGAACATCCGGCCGTCGAGGATGTCTGAACCGAACAGCGCAAGGGCGGTCGTCGCCATGCCTTCTCCTCCTCCTTGCGGTCACCCGCCTTGGTTCTGTCAGACGTTATCGGGCGGACGCGCCGCCGTCGATGCAGTCCCGCGCGTACAGCGCGACGTGGAGCGTGAGGAGCTGGTCGGCGTCGGAGAGGTCGACGCCGAGGAGCTGCTCGATGCGGGTGAGCCGGTGGTAGAGCGCCTGGCGGTTGAGGTGCAGCGCCCGCGCGGTCTCCGCCTTGCGGCCGCCGTTGGCCAGCAGCGCCTCGAGCGTCGGCAGCAGCACGAGCTTGCGCTGACGGTCGTGCTCGATGAGCGGGCCGAGGACGCGGTCGACCAGCGCGGCGAGGTCGGGGTCCTCGCGCCAGCTCCACAGCAGCCGGCGCAGCTCGAGCGCGCGCACGTCGTGCCACGGCCGCGGCGCCAGGCAGGCGGCGCTGGCGGCGCTCTCCTCGGCCAGGCGCAGCTCCTCGCCGGCGTCGGCGGGCGCAACGGCGCGGCCGGCGGCGACCGTCACCTCCCCCGGGCCGAGCCGCCGCTGCAGCCCGGCGCGCAGCGCGTCGGCGGCCGCCTCGGCGGCGGTCGCGCGCTGGTCGGCGTCGCGCAGCGCGACGAGCGCGAGCACGCTCGACGTCGAGGCGCGCCGCCCGACCACGGCGCGCAGGCCCCGGTCGGCGAGATGCTGGCGGGCGTCGCGCAGGGCCATCGCCCAGTCGGCGGGCGCGGCCGACAGGCCGGAGCGGACCTCGGCGGCGACCGGCAGCAGCAGCTCGGTCGCGCCCTCCAGCCCGGCGGCGCGCGCGGTGCGCGCGACGGCGTCGGGCGCGACGCGGCCGTCGGCGAGGTTGGCCAGGAACGAGCCGCGCTCGTGGGCGATCAGCTCCTCCTCCTGGCGGGCGCGCAGGAGCGCGAGCGCGACGATGTCGGCGGCGTGGTCGAGCGCGATGCCGGCGAGCGCGTCGAACGGCGCGCGCAGGTCGGCGACGAGCAGGCGGCCGTCGGCCTGGTGGCCGCCCATCCGCACGCGCGCGGACCGCACGCCGGGGCCGTCGCCGGCGCGGCGGGCGGTCTCCCACACGTCGACGGGATCGAGGTCGTAGTCGGGCGGCAGCGCGTGCGAGAGCAGCCGCTGGCCGGACGCCTCGAGGAACACAGGCGCGCGCAGCGTGGCGGCCAGCGCGGAGAGCACCTCGGGGATGCCCTCGCCGTCGAGCATCAGGGCGGTGAGGCGCCGCTGGATCTGCTCGCCGCGGCGCAGCAGCGCGTAGTGCGAGGAGACGATCTCGGTATGGATCGCCTCGGTGACGGTGACGAAGGCGATCTCGCGGTGCAGGACCACGAGCGGGAGGCGGTGGCGCTGGGCGGCGTCGACGATCGCGGGCGTCGGCTCCGGGAACGCCGGGCCGAGCTCGATGACGAGCGCGGCGACGTCCTGCTCGGCGAGCCGCTCGACGAAGCGCCGCTGATCGGCGGCGCGGCTGCCGATGCCCATGCCGGTGGTCAGGAGCATCTCGCCCCCGAGGAGCAGCGAGGCGATGTTGGAGACCTCCCCGGCGTGCACCCAGCGCAGCGGCCGGTCGAGGCGGTCGTGCCCGGCGAGGACCTGCGGGAGGCCGCGACGCAGGACCGGGAGCTCGAGCGCGTGACGGACGGTGACGTTCGCCAGCGCCCGGGGGTCCGGCGGGGTGTCGGGCAGCATGGGCCCACTCATGTCGCGCTTGCGTGGTGGTGTCATCCGGGCATTCCGTCGCGAGCTGCGCCGGCCACCTGGACGGGGCGTCGCAGCCTGCGCGTCGCGCCGGTCCAGGGTCGAGACTAGCCGGGCGCATGGCCCGTCCCTGGCCCGCCGACCCTCCGACGCCCGCCGACCGCGCCCGCTACGCGGACGCCGAGCCGCGCCCGTTCTGGACCGCGAGGCTGCCGCCGCGCGAGCCCTCGCCGCCGGTCGAGGGCGTCGTGGAGGCCGATCTGTGCATCGTCGGCGGCGGGTTCACGGGGCTGTGGGCGGCGCTGGCGGCCGTCGAGCGCGAGCCGGGGCGGTCGGTCGTGCTGCTCGAGGCCGAGACGGTCGCGTTCGGCGCGAGCGGGCGCAACGGCGGGTTCCTGTCGGCGTCGCTGACCCACGGCCTGGAGAACGGGCTGGCGCGGTTCGGCGACGAGATGGAAGCGCTGGAGCGGCTCGGGCTGGCGTCGTTCGACGCGCTGGTGGCCGACGTGGCGCGGTACGGGATCGACTGCGACCTGGAGGTCAACGGCGACCTGGAGGTGGCGCTGGAGCCGCACGAGGAGGCGTGGCTGGCCGAGTCGGCTGCGCTGCGGGCGCGGTACGGCCACGAGGTGGAGCTGCTCGACGCCGAGGCGATGCGCGCGCAGGTCGCCTCCCCCACCTACCGCGGCGGGCTGTGGGACCGCACGGGCGCCGCGATCGTCGACCCGGCGCGGCTGGCCGACGGGCTGCGCGCCGCCGCGCAGCGGCTCGGGGTGCGGGTGTGCGAGCGGACGCCGGCGCTGGCGCTGGACCCGCGGCGCGGCGGCGGCCCGGTCGTCGTGCGCGTCCCGGGCGGCGAGGTGCAGGCCCGGCGGGTGCTGCTGGCGACGGGCGCCGCGCCGCCGCTGCTGCGGCGCCTGCGCGCGTACGTGCTGCCGGTCTACGACCACGTGCTCGTCACCGAGCCGCTGTCGGAGGCGCAGTGGGCGGCGGTCGGCTGGCGCGAACGCCAGGGCATCTCCGACATGGGCAACCAGTTCCACTACTACCGCCCGACCGCCGACGGGCGCATCCTGTTCGGGGGCTACGACGCGGTCTACCGCTTCGGCGGCCCGATGGGCCCGCACCTCGACCAGCACGACGCGACGTTCGCGCGGCTGTCCCAGCACTTCGCCGCGACGTTCCCGCAGCTCGCCGACGTGCGCTTCACCCACCGCTGGGGCGGCGCGATCGACACGTGCTCGCGCTTCAGCGTGTTCTTCGGGCGCGCGTGCGGCGGCCGGGTGGCCTACGCGCTCGGCTACACGGGGCTCGGCGTCGGCGCCTCGCGCTGGGGCGCCCGCGTGGCGCTCGACCTCCTCGACCGCCGCGAGACCGAGGCCACCCGCCTGCGCTACGTGCGCGGCAAGCCGGTCCCGTTCCCGCCCGAGCCGCTGCGCACCGCGGTCGTCCAGCTCACCCGCAACCGCCTCGCCGCGGCGGACGCGAACGAGGGCCGCCGGGGGCTGTGGCTGCGGACGCTGGACCGGCTGGGGCTGGGGTTCGACTCGTAGCCGCCGCGCGCCCACCGCGCCCCTCCTCCGCCGCACGTGTGGCACCTGGCGTCCGCATAGCGGCTGCCAGGTGCCACACGTCCCCGCTGTCAGGCGAGGTCCGGGTGGACGTCGTCGCGGTCGAGGACGGTCTGGGCGAGGCGGTCGCCGACGAGCGGGCCGAACTTCATGAGGTTGCTGCCGGCGAAGGCGATCACGCGGCCCGCGCGGCGGGCCTGGAAGCCGTCCTCGCGCTCGTCGAGGAACGGGGCCTGCACGCCGACGCAGCGGACCTCGTCGACGGGCCGCGGGTCCAGGCCGGGCAGGTGCGCCGGCACCCACGACGCGTGCTGGGCCCGCACGGCGTCGGCGAACGCGTCCGCGGTCGCGGCCTCGTACGGGACCGGATCGCCCGGGTCCGCCAGCCCCAGGCCGAACCGCCCCGTCGACCCCAGCGGCAGCCCGTAGGCGCCGCCCGCGATCAGGCACGCCGACCGCTCCGCGGCCGCTCCGCGCGCCGCGTACGACAGCCGCGCGTGGTGCACGAAGCGCATCGGCAGCTCGATCCCCGCGCCCGCGGCCAGCCCGACCGTCTCGGTCCCCGCGCACACGACCGCGTGCCCCGCCGTCAGCGTGCTCCCGTCGGCAAGCTGCACCCGCGCCGCGTCGCCCTCGTCGGACACCGCGCGCACCGAGGCGACCCGGACCGCGACCCGCGCCGCCAGCGCATCCAGCGCCCGCCGCACCCGGATCGCCCCCGCGAGCGGGTCCCACAGCCCGTCGCCGAACGGATGGTCCGCGGCGAGCGCCGGCACGCGCGACACCGCCTCCGCCGCCGGCACCGGCTCCCACGGCGCCGCGGCGGCCGTCATCGCCGCGCCCTGCCGCTCGCGCACGGACGGCCCGAGCGCCACCAGGCCCTCGTCGCCCAGCAGGCGCCCCACGCCCAGCTCCCGCTCCCAGCGCCGCCACCCGTCGCGGGCCTCCAGCGCCAGCGCGCACAGCCGCGGGTCGACGTGGGCGACGCGGAAGATCCGCGCCAACCCCGCCGACTGCTCCGCGCCGACGCCCGCGCGCTCCACCACGAGCACGCGGGCGCCGCGCAGGGTCAGCGCGTACGCGGCGGCCAGGCCGCAGATGCCCGCACCGACGACGAGGACGTCGAGGTCCCGATCAGACACCGACGCCCATGTAGGCGCCGGTGTCGGCCAGCACCTCGCCGAGCCGGTCGACGATCTCGTCCAGCAGCGCGGTGTCGGCGATCAGCGGCGGCGCGATCTGCAGCACGGAGTCGCCGCGGTCGTCGCAGCGGGCGATCAGGCCCGCCTCGAGCAGCCGCTTGGGCAGGTAGCCGCGCAGCATCCGGTCGCGCTCGGGCTTGTCGAACGTCGAGTTGTCGGCGTCGCGCACGAGCTCCATCGCCCAGAAGTAGCCGCGCCCGCGGGTGTCGCCGACGATCGGCAGCGACCGCAGCTCCTTCAGCCGCGCCTCCAGGTGCGCCTCGTTGGCGCGCACGCTCTCGAGGATCCCGTCGCGCTCGAAGATCTCGAGGTTGCGCAGCGCGACCGCCGCCGACACCGGGTGGCCGCCGAACGTGATCCCGTGGCGCAGCGGGTTGCCGGCCGTGTGGATCGTCTCGGCGATCCGGTCGGAGATGCCGACCGCGCCCATCGGCACGTACGCCGACGTGAGCCCCTTCGCGGTCGTGACCATGTCGGGCACCACGTCCTCGCGCATCGAGCCCAGCCACTCGCCGAGCCGCCCGAAGCCGCAGATGACCTCGTCGGCGACCAGCAGCGCGCCGACCTCGTCGGCGATCTCGCGCAGCCCCGCCCAGTAGCCCGGCGGGGGCACCAGGCAGCCGCCCGCGTTCTGGACCGGCTCGGCGATGATCACCGCCACCTCGTCGCGGCCGATGCGGTCGATCGTCTCGCGGATCTCCGCCAGCAGGCGCGCGCAGAACGCGGCCGGGTCGTCGCCGTCGGGCGCCCGGAACGCGTTCGTGTTCGACACGTGCGTGACGTCGATCGCCGGCGGGCCGAAGATCTCCTTGAACCCGGGCACGCCCGTGAACGACAGCGCCCCCAGCGTCACGCCGTGGTAGGCGTTGCGGCGCGCGATCGCCTTCAGCCGCTGCGGCTCGCCGATCGCCACGAAGTACTCACGGGCGATCTTCCACATCGCCTCGACCGAGTCCGACCCGCCCCCGGTGAAGAAGAAGTGGTTCAGGTGGCCGGGGAAGCGGTCGGCCAGCGCGTCGGCCAGGTGGATCGCCGGCGGATGCGCGGTCGCCCAGTTCGTGTTGAACGGGAGCGTCTGCATCTGCGCGGCGATCGCGCTCGTCATCTCCTCGCCGTAGCTGTAGCCGAGCTGCGCGCAGAACAGCGACGACAGCGCGTCGATGTAGCGGCGGCCGCGCGTGTCGAACACGTACGGCCCCTCGCCGCGCTCCAGCACCAGGACCTCGGACTCCGGGTGGTAGGCGGCGGTGTGGTTGGTGAAGTGCAGCAGCAGGTGCTCGCGCACCGTGTCCTGCATCAGCTCGTGGCTCATGCCCAGCGCTCCGTGACGACCTTCTTGCGGGTGTAGAACTCGACGGCGTCGTGGCCGTTGGCGTGGAGGTCTCCGTCGATGGAGTCCTTCCAGCCGCTGAACGGGAACCAGGCGACCGGCGCGGCGACGCCGACGTTGACGCCGACCATGCCGGCCTGGACCCGGTAGCGGTACTCGCGGGCGGCGCCGCCCGACTCGGTGAAGATGACCGACGCGTTGCCGTAGCGCGACGCGTTCACCGCCTCGACGGCGGCGGCCAGGTCCGGCACGCGCACCAGCGACAGGATCGGCCCGAACAGCTCCTCGGTGAGAACGCGGTGGCCCTCGGGGATGTCGTCGAGGATCGTGGGGCCGAGGTTCGCCCCGCCGGGCCCGGGATCGCCGCGGCCGTCGAGCGCGACCGTGATCCCGTCGGCCTCGGCCGCCGCGATCTCGCCGGCCAGCCGCTCGCGCGCCTCGGCGCTCACGACCGGGCAGACGTCGGTGCGCGGGTCCAGCCCGTCGCCGGTCTGCAGCTTCGCGGCCGCCTCGACGAGCCGGTCGCGGGCGCGGTCCTGCTCCTCGCGGCTGCCGACGAGCACGGCGATCGAGCCGGCCAGGCAGCGCTGGCCGGCGGCGCCGAACGCCGAGCCCATCACGCCGCCGACCATCACGTCGGGGTCGGCGTCGGGCATGATCACCATCGAGTTCTTGGCCCCGCCGAGCGCCTGCACGCGCTTGCCGTTGGCCGCGCCGCGCGACATCACGTGGCGGGCGGTCGCGGCCGAGCCGACGAACGAGATCGCGTCGACCCCGGGGTGGTCGAGCAGCGCGTTGACGACGTCCTGGCCGCCGTGCACGAGCGCGACGAGCCCGGCCGGGATCTCCGGGATGCCCGACAGCAGCTGCACGATCCGCTCCGACGGCAGCGGGTCGCGCTCGGACGGCTTCAGCACGAACGCGTTGCCGCACGCGAGCGCGTACGGCAGGAACCACAGCGGGATCATCGCCGGGAAGTTGAACGGGGTGATCGCGCCGATCACGCCGACCGGCTGGCGGATCAGCGACACGTCGACGCCGGTCGCGACGCCCTCGAGGTTCTCGCCCTTGAGCAGGTGCGGCATCCCGCACGCCGCCTCGACCGACTCGATGCCGCGCCCGACCTCGGCGGTCGCGTCGGGCAGCGTCTTGCCCATGTCGCGGGTGACGAGCTCGGCGATCTCGTCGCGGTGCGCGACGAGCACGTCGCGCAGGGCGAAGATCGCGCGGGCCCGCACGAGCGGCGACGTCTCGCGCCAGGCGACCTGCGCGCGCCGCGCGGCCGCGACCGCGGCGTCGACGTCGGCGGCGCCGCTGAGCGGCACGCGCGCCAGCACCTCGCCGGTCGCCGGGTTGCGGTCCTCCAGCAGCTCGACGCCGGTGGCGTCGCGCCACTCGCCGTCGATGAAGTTCTGCAGCGTGCGCACGCCGGTCAGCATCTCGGTCATGCGGACAGCGTCTCGCCGCGCGGCGGTCGCGGCCAGCGGCCAGAGCGTCGGATCATCGCCGCGGCGGTCCGACGCCCTGTGTGGCCGCGTCTACGCGGTCAGGTCGGCCGCCATCTCCCGGAACACCGCGATGTAGGCGTCGATCGCCTCGTCGGTGTGGGTGACCGACAGCGTCCACTCCTCCTCGCGGCCCGGGGTCATGAAGATGCCGCGGTTGGCGTTGTAGAGCCAGGCGAGGTCGGCCAGCTCGGCGTCCTGGTGGGCCTTGAACGTCTCGTAGTCGACGACCTTGACCGGCGCGAACGTCACGCAGCCCTTGGAGCCGATGCCGAGCGCGTAGCCGGGCAGCCCGTACTCGTCGACGACGGCCTGGCAGCCCTGCACGATGCGGTCGTTGAGGCGATCGAGGTGCGCGTACGCCTCGGGCGTCATCACCTCGTACAGGTTCGCCCGCGCCGCGGCCATGCCGAGCGGGTTCCCGTTGTAGGTGCCGACCTGGTAGACGGTGCCGTCCTCGACGACCCGCGAGATCTCCTCGCTCATGCCGATCGCGCCGGTCGGCAGGCCGCCGCCGAGCGCCTTGGCCAGCGTGACCATGTCCGGCAGCACGCCGTACTTCTCGACCGCGCCGCCGGCGGCGATGCAGATGCCGGTCTTGACCTCGTCGAAGATCAGCACGACCCCGTGGCGCCGCGTGATCTCGCGCACCGCCTCGAGGTAGCCGGGCTCGGGGAGCACGACCCCGAGGTTCATCATCGCCGCCTCCATGATCACGCAGGCGGGCTTGCGGCCCTCGCGGTCGAGCTCGATGATGCGCCGCTCCATCGAGTCGGCGTCGTTGAAGTGGACGGCGAAGACGTGGTCGACCGTCGACTGCGGGATGCCGCCGCCGTAGGGCAGCGAGACCGGGTGGTCGTGGTCGCCGATCCTGTCGTACTCGACCCCGATGCTGACCATCACCGTGTCGTGGTGGCCGTGGTAGGAGCCGAAGATCTTCATCACGTCGTCGCGGCCGGTGAACGCGCGCGCGATGCGGATCGCGTCCATCGTCGACTCGCTGCCGGAGTTCGTGTAGCGCCACTTCGGCAGGCGGAAGCGCCGCGCCAGCTCCTCGGCGACGACCACGGCGTCCTCGGTCGGCGCCGCGAAATGCGTGCCGGACGTGTAGCGCTCGGTCACGGCGCGCCCGATCGCCGGGTGCGCGTGCCCCTGCACCATCGAGCCGAAGCCGTTGTGGAAGTCCCACATCTCGTTGCCGTCGACGTCCCACACCTTCGGGCCGTCGCCGCGCTCGAGGTAGATCGGCCACGGGTCGCGCACCTGGTAGGAGGAGGCGACGCCGGCGGCGAGCGGCTTGCGCGCGCGCTCGAACATGCGCTTGGAGGCCTGCGTGCGCTCGTCGAGGCGACGGCTCTCGCGCTCGGTCAGCTCCGCGATGCGCTCGCGGGAGATCGTGATGGTCTCGGTCGGGCTCATGGCGGTCCGGTCACTCCCCGAGGTTGAACATGACGTGCTTGATCCGCGTGTACTCCTCGAGGGCGTACGCGGAGAGGTCCTTCCCGTAGCCGGACTGGCCGAAGCCGCCGTGCGGCATCTCCGACAGGAACGGGATGTGGTCGTTCACCCACACGCAGCCGAAGTTCAGCTCGCGCGTGAAGCGCAGCGCCTGGGCGACGTCGCGGGTCCAGACCGAGGCCGACAGGCCGTAGGCGGAGTCGTTGGCCCAGGCCAGCGCCTGGTCGGCGTCGGCGGCGCGCTGGACCGAGACGACCGGCCCGAACACCTCCTGCTGGACGATCTCGCTGTCCTGCCCCGGGTTCGCGACGACGGTGGGCGCGACGAAGAAGCCGCGCTCGCCGACGGGGCCGCCGCCGGTGAGGACCTCGGCTCCGGCGGCCGCGGCGCGCTCGACGAAGCCGAGCACGCGCTCGCGCTGGCGCTGCGAGATGACCGGGCCCAGCTCGACGCCCTCGTCGGCGGGGTCGCCGACGACGAGCGACTCGGCGGCCGGGACGAGCCGCTCCAGCAGCCGGTCGTAGGTGCCCGGCGTGGCGATGACGCGGCAGGCGGCGGTGCAGTCCTGGCCCGCGTTGAAGAACGACGACACCTTCAGGTTGGCGACGACGGCCTCGACGTCGGCGTCGTCGAGCACGACGACCGGCGCCTTGCCGCCCAGCTCCAGGTGCACGCGCGCCAGCGTGTCGGCGGCGGCTCGGGCGATCGCCTTGCCGGTGCCGACCGAGCCGGTGAGCGACACCATCCGGATCGCCGGGTGCGTCACGAGCGACGTGCCGACCGGGTCGCCGTGGCCGGTGACGACGTTGAACACGCCGGCCGGCAGCACGTCGAGCGCCAGCTCGGCCAGGCGGATCGTCGTCAGCGGCGTCAGCTCCGACGGCTTGAGCACGATCGTGTTCCCGGCCGCCAGCGCGGGCGCGATCTTCCAGATCGCCATCGCCAGCGGGTAGTTCCACGGCGTGATCTGGCCGACGACGCCGACGGGCTCGCGGCGGATCATCGACGTGTAGCCGTCCAGGTACTCGCCGGCCGCCTTGCCCTCGAGCACGCGGGCGGCGCCGGCGAAGAAGCGCAGGTGGTCGGAGCAGAGCGGGATCTCCTCGGCGGCCGCGGCGCGCGGCTTGCCGGCGTTGCGCGACTCGAGGTCGGTCAGCTCCTCGGCGTGCGCGTCGAGCCGGTCGGCCAGCTCGAGCAGCGCTTGGGCGCGCGTCGCCGGCGTCGTCCGCCCCCACCCGGGCGCGGCGGCGACCGCCGCGTCGACGGCCCGCGCGACGTCGGCGGCGTCGCCCTGCGGGACGCGGGCGATGACCTCCTCGGTGGCCGGGTCGATGACGTCTTCGAGCCGTCCGGCGACGGAGGGCATCGCCTCGCCGCCGACGACGTTGCCGAGGGTGATCTGCTCGGTGGCGCTCATGATCGCCCATTGTCGCGGATTCGAACGAGGTTCGAGAACCGACAGGACGTCGGGGCCGACGTGGCCCGGTGGGACGACGTGTGTGGCCGGATAGGCTGGCGCGGCCCGTGCTCGCCGCAGCAGTCACCGAGGGCTGGAGCGACCTGTTCGTCGCGGTCGCCGGCGCGTCCGCCTGCTGGGCGCGGTGCTGAACGCCTGGGTGCTGCTGGTCGAGATCCTGCGCTGATATGGGCGTCGGTTTGTCAAGCGGGCGTGGTCAGGCGCGTCCGCTTGGCGGCCGTGGCTGTGGTTGTGTGGGTCGGGTGCTCGAGGGGTCGCCGCCGCTGCGCGACGACGGATCTGGCTGATA
>Ga0180221_1000329_pt1 | contig 47177 bp, 49 predicted proteins | sample eDN5th37CKraftMG_FD_151339 | JGI IMG/M metagenome (GOLD analysis project Ga0180221, IMG submission 151339) | Enriched Miracle-Growth compost microbial communities from Emeryville, California, USA - eDNA 5th pass 37_C Kraft MG (version 2) (version 2) ...
TAAAAAATCCCCGCGCGCGCGGGGATTTTCATTGTGTGGGTGGTCACGGATTGCATCCGTGGCCATTGGCTTATCTTCAATTCTACATCGAATGCACCGCGCACGGCAAATATCTCCGTTCGCTCAACGGGGCGGCCTGCCATGGTATGCCGTTTGAATTGCGCCTCCGCGATCGGGTATGATTGTCGCAGAATAATAATAAATCGACGCGCGTTTTATGACCGATGCTCTTTCCCATATCGCCGGACTGTCGGTGCCCCCCGATGACAGCGCAGATCTTGTCCTCGATGGCGCTCTCGTCACCGAACTGGCAGACCTTCTCCACGATGTTTCCTGCGCGCTGATCCTCAAAGAGAACGATGCCGCCGAGATGACCTTGCTCGATCGCGCCGACGCCCTCCTCAAACAGTTGGCGCTTCTCAAGGCCGGAGGCGATGCTCCGCGGGACGAATAGATTGCCGGTGCACAGTCATTGTGCGGGCAGCGCATTGCGCCGTGCCCACGCTCACGCGCTACGCGGCTGTGGCTGCAAGCCGCCCTGGGTCGTCGCCAAGCTCGAAAAGCGCGGCGTCACACGCGAAGACTACGCGATCTGATCGCCGATTTGGGCGCCTGATACCGACTTCTATCCGCCGTCCGTGCGCATCGCGCGGGCGGCTTTGTCCTATCCGCCTCTGTTCCCGACATCTGCGCTGCGGCGAGCCGGCATCGTCCGTGGCACCGTTCCGGGTCACTCCCCTCGTTTTCCTCAAGCATCTGACGCGAGGCTAGCCGCGCGTCGCAGCAGTTCAAGGGACGCTCACGCTCTTCGCCCTTGAGCCGCTGCTCTCCCGCGCGGCGGTCACTCCCGCGTCTTGAGGAAAACAAAAACAAGGAGTGACCCATGAAACTTTTGACCAAAGACATCGCTGACCAACTCGCCCGCAACGGGCGCATCCGGCTCCAGCATCAGGAAGACGGAAAGCCCGAGCCCGACTTCCGTCCCGTCGTCAAGCTGTTCACCCCGGATGCAGCCTGCACCTGGCTCTTGACCGAGACCGATCCCGAAGATCCCGACATCGCCTTCGGACTGTGCGATCTCGGCCTCGGATTCCCCGAGCTCGGAAGCGTTCGCTTGAGCGAGATTGCCGCCGTGCGCGGGCGCTTGGGACTTCCCGTCGAGCGCGATCTGTCGTTCTCGGCCACGAAGACGCTCTCCCAATACGCCGCCGACGCGCGCCGCCGTGGCGCCATCCGGATTTGAGGAGGGCGCCATGAGCAAGCAGACCTCTCTCAACGCGGATACCTATCAGCGCATCACCGACAAGATCGTCGCCGATCTCGAGCGCGGTGTGCGCCCCTGGTTCCAGCCCTGGAACGCCGCCCATCTGGCCGGCCGCATCACGCGGCCGCTGCGCCACACCGGCGAGCCCTACTCCGGCATCAATGTCATCATGCTCTGGATGACCGCTGTCGAGCACGGCTATGCCAACCCGCATTGGATGACCTTCCGGCAGGCCAAAGAGTTCGGCGCTTCCGTCCGCAAGGGCGAGCGCGGGACGCTGGTCGTCTATGCCAACACGCTGGTCAAAACCGAGCGCGACGATGCCGGCAACGAGGAAGAGCGCACCATCCCCTTCCTCAAGGGCTATACCGTCTTCAATGTCGAGCAGATCGACGGTCTGCCCGAGCGCTATGACGTCGTGCCGGAGCCGCGTATCGCGCCGTTCCTCAAGCTCGATCACGCAGAGAGCTTCTTCGACCGAACCGGCGCCGAAACCCGCCACGGCGGCAACCGTGCCTTCTATAGCGTCACCGACGACTATATCCAGTTGCCGCCCTTCGAGACCTTCCGTGACGCCGAGGCCTACTATGCCACGCGCGGACACGAGACCATTCACTGGACGCGGCATAAGTCGCGTCTCGACCGGGACTTCGGCCGCAAGCGCTTCGGCGATGAAGGCTATGCCATGGAAGAGCTTGTCGCCGAGCTCGGCAGCGCCTTCCTCTCGGCCGATCTCGCCCTCGCACCGGACGTGCGCGACGATCACGCCGCCTATATCGACTCCTGGCTCCGCGTGCTCCGCAATGACAAGCGCGCCATCTTCACCGCCGCTGCCCACGCGCAGCGCGCCGCCGAGTATCTGCACCAGATCCAGCTCGGGCATCACGCAACCGAGACTGCGGCTTAGCCGCAGTCTCTTCCTTGCAATCTTCTCGATGATCCTCTCATCCGTGCTGGCGCGCGCGCAGCATCATGTGCCCCTCTGTCGGAGGCTGCGTCTCTGACTGCCGCCCGCGCGCGATCCATGCCCGCCCTCGCACTCCTCCTTTGTCGTTTTCGACACCCTCAGGATTGGCCGCTCCCGCCGTCTGCGCAACGGGCCGTCCGCACCACCCCGCCGCGCGGCGGCGGGCCGTGACGGCCGTGTCCCCGCTTCGCGGGTGCGCAACCGGCGATGCGAGCGGCCGGACATCCTTCGTCGAAAACCATCAACGAAGGAGGACTGACGATGAACGACATGGAACACATCTTAGCGCGCTGGCAGGAACGCCAGAAACATCTGGCGACCATCAGCGCCCACAACCGGCGCACCATCTTCGCCGCACTGGCGGCGCTCGGCATTGAGACGGTCGAGGTCGACTTCGACGGCTGCGGCGACTCCGGCCAGATCGAGTCGATCGTAGCGTTCGGCGCAACCGACCAACTCAGCGGCGAGGTCACGATTATCTCCGCAGAGACGGGCGGCGAAGACGAAAGGCGCACCGTGCCGCTTACCGAAGCCATGGACGACCTCTGCTATACCTTGCTCGAGGCCACGCACGACGGCTGGGAGATCAACGACGGCGCGTTCGGCACCTTCACATTCGATGTGGCCAGCCGGCAGATCGAGCTCGAGTTCAACGGCCGCTACACCGCCTACGACACCGACGTTCACACCTTTGGCGACGACGAGGAGGTGTAAGATGGCGCATCCTTATCATCACGCTTTGTCGAGCGTCCGCAAATGGGGCGGCGCCGTCGCCGATTATCAGCCGATCCATGACTGGTTCGACGAATCCAAGATGATCATCGCGGATTTCCGGCACCGTGCCCTGCGCCATCACGCCGAAGGCATCTTCATGGCCGAGCGCATCTTCGGCACGACGATCACCAATGCCGACGGACGCCCGATTCCCGTCCGCTGGATCGGCGAGCAGCACGTGCGCGAGGACTTGGGACGCATCCCGTCTTTTGCCGATTGGGTGAAGGCCATCCGACCGGAGCCATGGATGGGGCGCGCCCAGCCCTTGCAGGTCGAGCTGCCGAACTCTTAAGTGACTCCTTCCGCAGGCCGGACGGCTGCCACCGAGGCGGCCGGACGGCCTGTGGTTGTGTGATCTTCACTTCGGCGGACGTGGAGCCGCCGTGGCGCTGGCATCTGTCGGTTGGCCGAGAGAGCGGACTTTCGCATGGTGTCGGTCGCGACCGTACTGGGCTGACCTTAATATGACCGCAACACCTCCCGCAGCGGACAAGACCTATGCGAGGGCCGCCAACGGATCCGTTGTTCAAGTGCTCACGTGTTAGTAGCTGCCTCGTATATGTCTTCCTCCTGCGCATTGTGGATGCGCACAAGGGCTTCGATGGATCCGATTACCCTCTGGGCATCGCGGACGAGGTACTTGTCGGCGTCCTCGGCCTGCAGTCCACCGGCGAGGCGCGCCAGGAGCCTCGCCTGATGCAGTATCTCGCGATGTGCCCGGCTCATTGCCGACAACCCGTGCATATCAATAAGTAGCTTTGATAACCGCGGGTAAAGCGTAGCTTCGTCCTCGCGCTCGTGCGTCACAACGCTGTCTTCAACAATCGCATGCGCGCTGAGGATAAGGTCGACTGCGTACGGGCCGGTCGCGTCGTCTAGCGCGTCCGAGATCGATCGCAGCCGATCCAACTCCTGCTCGAGCAATCGGTGCTCGTCGCTCAAGGCCCGCACCATCTTGTCCGGTAGAACTTCTCGTGGTCGGTGCCAACCCGGTTTGAGAGCCCGCAGCGCATTTAGGATCACAGCGACATCGATGGCCTCCTGCGTCAAGGCACCGGCCACAGGCGTCAGCCAGCCGAAAGCGGCGAATAGCATGGCGATACTGGAAAGCCCCATGCCCGCTACGATGCTTTGGATCGCGATACGCCGGGCACGCCGGGCGATGATCACCGCCTCCGACACCCGATCAAGCCTGTCCACAACGATCACTACGTCGGCCGCTTCCGACGACGCGCTGGCGCCGCGAGCGCCTAATGCGACGCCAACGTCCGCCGCCGCGAGTGCCGGAGCATCGTTGATTCCATCTCCCACCATCAGCGTCGGGTGGAAGCGGCTCTCCAGGATGACGGCATCGACTTTATCTGATGGGACACGGTCGGATAGCACCGCATCGATATTCAGCGCAGCAGCAATCGTCTCAGCGGCGTCAGCATGATCCCCAGTGACCATCACGATGCGGGAAATCCCAGCCGCGCGCAGGGATTGCAGTGCGCGAGGCGTCTCCTTGCGCAGCTCATCAGCAAGGAGCAACGCGCCGACGACGCGGCCGTCGACCGATACGAACACGCTCAGGGCCGATCGCCAGGAGGCGCGGCGCAGCGCACGCGCGGCCCAGTCGTCCAGCTTGCGCTGCCCGAAGACGAGCTGGTGTGAGCCGACGCGGACCTTCCGCCCGGCAACCACTCCCTCGAGGCCAGAACCCATGACCTCATGCACCTCCTGGGGCATCTGCAGAGAATGACCTTGGCCGACGGCGGCAGCCACGATGGCGGCAGCCACGACATGCTGCGAAGCCTGCTCCAACGAACCGGCTAGGCGAAGCACCTCGCCAGCGTCTTCTCCGGGCGCGGTCTCGATCGCGATCAGGCGCGCTCCGCCGACTGTGAGGGTGCCTGTCTTGTCGAACAGAACGGTATGCGTCTGTGCCAGAGCATCCAGGGGCGCGCCGCCCTTTATGATGATGCCCCGACGCGCCGCCTGAGATACGCCGGCTATGAACGCGACAGGCGCCGCCAGTATGAGCGGGCAAGGCGTGGCAACTACTAGAACAGCGAGAGCGCGGATTGGATCACCCGACAGTGCCCACGCCAATCCAGCAACCACGATCGTCACCGGCAACAGCAACAGCGCGTAGCGATCCGCCAGCCGAATGAAGGGCGACTTGGCAGTCTGTGCGGCGGTCACAAGCCGCACGATGCCAGCGTAGGTGCTTTCGTCGGCCGTCGCGGTTGCCGTGATCTGAAAGGTGTCACCCGCGTTGAGCGTGCCACTGCGGGCGCTCTCGCCGGCTTGCCGCGTGACAGGGATTGGCTCGCCGGTGAGCGCCGCTTCGTCGAGGACCGCACGCGGAGATGTGATCAGCCCGTCGACGGGGACGATCTCGCCGGCGCGAACGAGGATCGCGTCGCCGACTTTGACGTCACGGATGTCGACGTCCGTGATGGTCTCATCTATGCGGCGATGCGCCAGCCGCGGCGCCCGATCGACGAGCGTTTTCAAGTTGCGCTCGGCGCGGCTGACCGCATAATCCTCGAGCACCGTTCCGCCCGTGTACATGATGGCGACGACAATCGCCGCCAGCGGCTGCTGGAGAAGAAGGGCGGCTGACATGGCCAGAAGCGCGATGGCGTCGACGCCCATACGTCCGGCTGTCAAATCGCAGACGATGGAGACGGCGAGCGCAATGACGACGGGGATCGTTGCCGCGGTCCACATCCACCCAGCCGTCGCAGGATAGCCTGCGAGAAATGCGCTGCCGCCGAATATGAGGCCGAGCAGAGCGGCAACAGCAAGGGTGCATCTGGCGAAGCGTTCCTCGACCATGACGCTCCTCGAAGGTCGACGACAGAGGCAAGCTCGCATCCTAAGGAGCGTCGGGCGGAGGTCGCGAAAGTATTTTGCGGCCGGTGAACATTGCCGACGTGATGCTGCCGCCCTCACGCACTTCGGTGACAACGATCGCGGCGATGTGGATGGCGATCAGAACGGTCAGTGCATAGAAGCCGAGTTCGTGCACTTGGACAAACGGACTGCGGAACGCGCGCATGGCGGCGTAAGACGTTGGATCGATAAGTTCGGTTGCCCCCGGTACGACCGAGGATGGGTCGACGCCTGGAGCGGCAACCCACGCCGCGAACCAATGGCCAAACGGCGGCCAATAGAGGTCGGCCCCTGCCAGAATTAGGCCGGTCACCGCCTGGAGAAGTAATAGCAAGAAGAGCAGCGCAACGGCGATGCGCGCAAGCGGGTTGTGCCCCACATACTGTTGGGGTTCTCCCGCAAGGAACGACGCTGTATAGGCGCGCAATGCTGCAAGATAGCCGGGACCGCCGGGAATAACGGCACGCCAATTCGCGTAACTGTTCCCGAAAAACGCCCAAGCAAACCGCCACATCAGATTAACAGCCATGACGTAGCCGAAGGAAACGTGGACATCCTTGAGTATAACCTTACCCGGCGCGGAAAGTCCGAGCGGATTGCCGAAAAGAATGTCGAGGCCGGTACCCACGAGGCCAATGACGGCGAGCACGTTGATCCAGTGGAACCAGCGGGTAGGAGCATCCCACGCGGCATATTCTTTGAGCTCAGACATGAACTGTTCCTCGCGGTAGTGGAATTCTTACATACGTGCGGGCCGGCCCATCTTGATCCGCATCAATCGGCTCGCTGGCTCAAACTGGGCAGCGCGAGCTGTGCTCTAAGGCCGCCGAGTACTGATTGGCCAAGCGTGATCTTGCCACCGTAGAGCTGCACCAGATCACGAACGATAGCCAGGCCGAGCCCAGAGCCCCCGCCTTCATTTCTCCAGCGCTCTCCGACGTTGAAGACGACGTCCCATGCCTCGGGCGGCAACCCTGGGCCGTCGTCCTCGACGACAATCCGGATAAAGCCGGGTGCAACCTTGTCGTCGAGCCGCACTGCGACCGCCGTCTTGGCGTGCTTGCAGGCGTTGTCGATGAGGTTACCCAGCATCTCGTTCAGATCCTGGACTTCGCAGGCGGCCATCACGCCGGGAGGAATCTCGTTGTCGATGCGCAAGCTGCGGTCCGCATGCAGACGCGTCAACGCTCGGACGACAGAGTCAGCCGCATCGGTGAGCGACGCAGCGATACCGGGCCTTGCCCTCGAAGCAGTAGTGCGCGCACGCGCGATCTGATAGTCGATCTGGCCCTGCATGCGTCGGCATTGTTCGTAGATGACCGCGGCCGATTGTTCATCGCCTTTCTGTCTAAGCTGGTGCGCCTCATCGGTCAGAATCGCCAGCGGCGCCTTGAGGCCATGCGCGATGTTTCCCGCCTGCGCCCGAGCGCGTTGAATCTGCTCGCCAGATGCAGCAAGAAGACTGTTGAGGTCGTCGATAAGTGGCTGCACCTCGTCGGGAAATTGACCTCGCATGTCCGCGGTTGCGCCGGAACGGTAGTTCGCAAAGGCTGTCCGTAGGCGGCCGATGGGCGCCATGGCATAGGCCAGCAGCAAGCCCGCTACGACGATCATGGATAGCGAAAACAGGCCGAGCGACCATAAAAGCACGCTGTTGAACCGGTCGAGGACTTTATCGAGGAGGCGTTTGTCCGTCCCCATTATGATCCGGGTCGGCTCCTTCACTCCGCCCATCCAGCGCAGCCGTTCGGCAATCAAGAGCGCGCCGGTCGGCCCCGAAATGCTGTGGTAGTGAACCTGAGCATCGCTACCCGCATCGATCGGCACCTGCAGCATGGGCCCTTCGAGCGAGTTCGACCGAGCGGAAATCGCTCCGTTCCTCTGTACCTCCCAATAAAAGCCGGAGAGCGGCACCGAGTAGCGCGGGTCACTTAATGCGCGCTGCATATGAACGCGACCGCCTTCGTCGACCTCGGCGATGCCTTCGAGTTCGTCGAGATGCTCTTCCAGCTCCTGGTTGAATTGCTCCGTCAGAAAGCCCTTGAACTCACCGGACAGAAGAACCCCAGCAATGCTGACGCCCGCCACGACCCAGATGGCGGCGACGATGATAAGGCGGGCACGGAGACTGCGCATTGCTGTGCTTCTCAATCCATGCGATAGCCGAGGCCACGCACCGTGGTGATGATGTCGCGACCGAGCTTTCGCCGTAGGCGGCTGATGTAGACTTCGATGGTATTGGACTCAGCACTTTCCTCCAGGGCGTAGAGATGCTCCATCAGCTCGTTCTGCGAGATGACGCGCCCCGCGCGATGCATGAAGTAAGTCAGCATGCGCAGTTCCGAGGCGGTGAGATTGACAGACTTACCGGCGATGGCGACCCTGCCGGCGACGGTGTCGAGGCTGATGTCCTTGTGCGTCAGGACAGAGTTCGCTGCGCCGGACTTTCTGCGAATGAGTGCGCGCAGCCGCGCCACGACCTCGGGAATATGGAACGGCTTGGTGATGTAGTCGTCTGCACCCGCGTTCAGCCCCTCTACCTTTTCTGCCCACGTGCCGTGGGCGGTAAGGATGAGCACAGGCATGTCGCGCTTTGCGGCGCGCCATTTGCGCAGAACTGTCAGTCCTTGCATGTTGGGTAGGCCGAGATCGAGTATGGCGGCATCGAACTCATCGTGGGCTCCCATCGCGTAGCCGTCCTCGCCGTTCTGCGCGCGGTCGACGACGAACCCTTCCGGGCGCAGCCCGGTGACGAGGCGCGCGGCAATGTCATTGTCGTCCTCGACCAGCAGTATGCGAATGACGAGCCTCCACAGCCAAGGTCGCACTTTTAGGCGCTCTACCTGAATTCGACCTGAAAAGCTCGATGCCCTGGGCAATATGTCGTCCGGCAGGGCGACGCACCCGCGTTTCAGGTTGGTTTCAGGTACGCGTGCGACAGCTGTAACCCGATCTGGAGGTTACGGCCCATGTCTTTAATCAAATGTCTGACAGCTTCAGTGGCATTTATCGCCTGGGCGGCGCACGAGTCTGTGCAAAGCGCTGAAATCGCCGTTTCCCAAGCCCAGATCGACCGTCTCGAGATCCACCTCGAGGAGGCGCGCCCGGCCACACAGGAGGCGGTTGCCCTCCTGCCCGCCACCATCATCCCCCCGATGAACAGCCGCATTGCTGTGCCCGCGCCCTTCGCCGGCACCGTCGTATCCGTGCACGTTCTGCCCGGCCAATCCGTCGAGCAGGGTCGCACACTGATGACGATTGCAAGCCGCGAGCTTGTCGAGACGCTCTCTCAGTTGCGCCAAGCGGAAGCCAACCTCGCCGTTGCGAGCGCCGTCGCCGAACGCTATCGCGGGCTTGCTGAGAAGAATATCGCCTCTCCGACGCGCGCAGCCGAGACCGAAGCGCAGCGCGCAGGACTTGAGGCTGTCGTCGATGAGCATCGGCGGCTTGTTTCCCTGGGCAAAATCAAGACCGATCCCGACGGCAGCTATGCACTGATCGCCCCGCGTGCCGGCCGCATTGTCGAGGCGAACGTCGCGCCAGGGGCCAGCATCGGCGCCATGCAAGCGGCCGTGGTTTTCGACACGAGCGATGAGCTGTGGGTTGAGGCGCAACTGCCGGCGTCGTTGGTCGGCAAAGTGCATCCCGGCGACAGCATCACGTTGGAGGATGGCACTAAGGGCAAGGTCCTTTCGGTTGGGCACACGCTCGATCCGAAGACTCGCTCGAGCACGCTCACCGGCACCATCCCCGGTTCGGCCGGTGTCGTTCCGGGGCAGATGGTGACCCTCAGCATACATAGACAGGCCGCCATCAGCAGCGTCGAGGTTCCCGCACAAGCGGTTGTTTGGCTGGGCGCGGCTCCCAGTGTCTTCGTGCGAACGGAAATGGGATTTGCCGTGCAGCCCGTAGTCCTCAAGGGCAAGACGCTACGCGCGGCCACGATCGGAGGTGGCCTCACAGCGGGGCAGAAGATCGCCGTATCAGGGCTCGCTCAGCTCGAAAACATGATTGGTGCGGAGTAAGCTATGCTGCGCCGTATAGTCGAGTTGACACTCACGCAACGGGCCTTCGTGCTGCTGTGCACGCTGCTGGTCGCCGTGGCGGGCAGCTATTCCTTTCTGCACCTACCCATCGACGCTTTCCCGGATATCTCATCTATCCAGGCGAAGATCATTATGAAGGCGCCGGGGATGACGCCTGAGGAGGTGGAGACCCGAGTCATCGCGCCGATCGAGCTGGAACTGCTCGGCATTCCGCGCCAGACGGTCCTGCGCTCGTCGGCGAAGTACGCGATTGCCGACATCACCATCGACTTCGAGGACGGCACGGACATCTATTGGGCTCGCCAGCAGGTGACTGAGCGACTGGCCGACGCCAGGGACGCGCTACCATCCAACGTTTCCGGCGGGCTCGCGCCGATTTCCACGCCGCTGTCTGACGTTTTCATGTTCACCATCGAGGGCGGCAACCTCTCGCTGGAAGACCGGCGCAGTCTGCTCGACTGGACCATCCGCCCAGCTCTCCGGACGATACCGGGGGTCGCCGACGTCAATGCGCTCGGCGGTTTGGTGCGCACGTTCGAGGTCGTGCCCGACAGCGCGGCGCTGGCGTCTGCGGGGTTAAGTGTCGCCGATATCAAAGATGCGATCGCGTCGAGCAATCGCAATGACGGTGCTGGGCGACTTTCCGACGGCGAGAAGGCACTCGTCGTGCGCTCTGAGGGCGCCATTCGCACGCCAGCGGACTTACAGCAGGTCGTCCTCAGGTCGGAGGGCGGCAAGGTATTGCGACTGCAGGATGTCGCCACGGTCGGCATCGGTAGCCTCACCCGCTATGGAGCCGTCACCAAGGATGGACGCGGCGAAGCAGTGCAGGGCCTCGTGCTCTCGCTGCGCGGCGCCGATGCCAGCGCGATCGTAAAGGACGTGCAAGCGCGGCTCGAAACGCTAAAGCCAAGTTTACCAGAAGGCGTAACGCTGCAAGTCTTCTATGACCGTTCTGACCTCATTCAACGCGCCGTGGGTACCGTCACCAAAGCACTGATCGAAGCGACGGTGCTGGTCGTCATCCTGCTGCTCGCCTTTCTCGGAAGCCTACGCGCCTCCCTCGTCGTGGCGGTCACGCTGCCAATGGCTGCGCTCAGCACATTTTTGATGATGAAGCTCTTCGGCATGTCCGCGAACCTCATGAGCCTCGGTGGGCTCGCCATTGCCATCGGCCTCATCGTCGATGCTGCGGTTGTCGTTGTCGAGAATACGGTCGAGCGTCTCAATCATCATGCGGACGACGCGCGCATTCCGCTCTTGCGTCAAGTCTACCAGGCGGCAGCAGAGGTCGTCACGCCGGTTGCCTCGGGCATCATTATTATCTGCCTAGTCTTCCTGCCGCTGCTCTCGCTTCAAGGGCTCGAGGGCAAGCTGTTCGCGCCCGTGGCGATTACTATCATTTTTGCTCTTTCGAGCTCGCTGCTGCTCTCACTCACCCTGATCCCGGCTCTGTCGTCGCTCTTCCTGCGCGGCCGCGCCCATAAGAACCCGATCTTGATGCGCGTCATCGAGGCCGGATACGGCCCACTTCTGCGCTTTTGCCTGGCACATCCTATGCCCGTCTACGTCGCCGCTGCCGCCGGAGCGGCCGTAATGGCCTTTGCCTATCTCGCCGTTGGCAAGTCGTTTATGCCGACCATGGACGAGGGGTCGGTCATCATGCAAACGACCAAGCTCCCCTCGATCAACCTTGAGGAAAGCGTTGCGACCGACCTGCGCATTCAGCGCGTCCTTCTAGAGAAGGTGCCGGAGGTCGACCACGTCGTAGCGCGCGTCGGCTCTGATGAGCTGGGGCTCGACCCCATGAGCCCCAACGATACCGACGCGTTCCTGGTCCTCAAACCCAAGGACCAGTGGCGCGTGCCGGATAAGGAGTGGTTGCTGGACCAGCTGCGCGCAGCCATGACCGAGCTGCCGGGTGTCGAATTCGCCTTTACGCAACCGATCGAGATGCGCACTTCCGAGATGCTGACCGGCGCGCGCGGCGACTTGGCGGTGAAGATTTTCGGGCCGGATCTTAAGCAGCTCGCCCAGCTTGCCGGTCGCGTCCAAGCGTCGATCGCTGGGGTCAAAGGGGCGTCCGAGGTGTTCACGGCTTCCAACGATACGGTGGACTATCTGCAGATCGACGTGGATCGCCTCACGGCAGGGCGCACGGGCCTTTCTGTGACGCGTATCGAGGACGAGCTGCGCGCGCTTTTGGAGGGTGCACCGGCCGGCATCGTCGCCGAGGCGCAGAAGCGGACCAACATCGTGATCCGCGGACCTGAGGCCCTGCGCAGAGCGCCCGAGCTGTTCATGCAGAGCCAGTTGGCTGCCGGAGACGGCGGCCTCGTCCGCATCGGCGACATCGCCCGACTGCATCGCACGGCGGGCCTCGTCAAGGTGGACCGCGAGAACGCTTCGCGCTTTGCCATTGTGCAGGCCTACGTTTCCGGGCGCGATCTCGTTGGCTTCGTTGAGGATGCTCAGAAGGCAGTTGCGACCGCGGTAGAGCTCCCCCCCAGCTACCACCTCGTTTGGGGCGGCGAGTTTGAGAATCAGCGGCGAGCAGCCGCGCGCCTCGCAATCGTCGTTCCGATCGCCCTGGTGCTCATCTTCCTCGTGCTGTTTGCGACCCTGCGCTCGGTGCGCCAGGCTGTGCTGATCCTAGCCAACGTTCCGTTTGCTCTGATCGGCGGCGTTCTCGCGCTCTGGGTAGCAAGCGAGTATTTGTCGGTGCCGGCGTCGGTCGGGTTCATTGCGCTGCTCGGTATCGCCGTTCTGAACGGTCTAGTCCTCGTCAGCTACTTCAACCGGCTCCTCGTTGCCGGCATGCCGCTCGAGCAGGTGGTTTTCGAAGGTTCCCTTAGGCGCCTGCGCCCCGTGCTCATGACGGCGAGCATCGCCGCCTTTGGTTTGGTCCCGCTGATGTTCGCCAGTGGACCAGGCTCCGAGATCCAAAAGCCGCTCGCGATCGTCGTAATCGGTGGCCTGATCACCTCGACGGCACTCACCCTCGTTCTGCTGCCCATCCTCTTCCGCCGCTTCGGCGCTGCCGCGTGCTCGGCCGACCCTCAAACACGGAGCCTGTCATGGACCAACTCCTTCGCAAGCTGACGCTGATCTATCCGCCAACGGTGGAGGATCACATTGTCGATCTCTTGGTGAATGCGGAGCCGCCACTCGCCGGATTCACGACGTGGAAGGCGGACGGCCACGGCCAGGACTTCAGCATGGCAAGCGTGCGTGAACGCGTGCGCGGCCGGGCGGCGCGCGGCGTGCTCGCCGTGGTGCTTCCGCGCTCGCGGCTTGGCACCGTCCTGGAGGAAATTCGCTCAAGGGTGGGAACCCCCGACCTCACGTATTGGATCGAGCCTGTAGAGTCGATCGGTCGACTTGCGCGCGTCGATGCGGACTCCGCGCCGGTTGCTGCATGACCGATTATCTAACATTCATCTTGATGCTCATCCCATCGGTCGTGCTCGTCGCTGGTGCCTGCGCCGTTGCCATCTGGGCGGCGCGCTTGCCGGACGAGCAATCGTCCCTCGTTGCAAGGCTCACTGGGGCAACCGATGCCAGTGGCTCGGGCTCGTCCCCACCAAACAAACTCGACTGACACAGGGAGGATCAACTGAGCCGTCTTAGACTCACACTGATCGCCACCGTAATTGCGGCATCATGCTTTCCGCCGCGCACCGCCGCCGCTGCCGACGCACCTGTCTTCCAGGCGCAATGCGCAAGCTGTCACCCGCGAGCCCGCACGCTGGCGCGACGTCTGGAAGGGGAGAGCGCCGATGCCCGCTCAGCGGCACTCGTCAAGTTTCTCGAGAAGCACCATTCCGGCGATGCGCAGACACGCGCTGCCATCGCCGAGTATCTCGTGGGCCTATCGCTGCAATGACAGGCTAGCGAAGGCTGAAGGCTGTCATGGCTGCAACCAATGCCAGAAACACGAGCAGTGCCTGCCGCTGCCGTGCTCGGTCTAGCCGCCCTTTTCCGGCGCCATAGTCGAACCGTTCATAAAGGATGGAGGCAGGGGGAACGCCAATATCCAATAGGGCGTCGGCGGCAACCTCCATCATACGTGGGGGGCCGCAAATGAGCACGACGGCCTTGCCCGTATCTGAGGCTCCAACGAGTCTCTTAACGAACGATGCGCGCAGTGGCCCCGCCTCGCACTCTGTCTGCCTCGGATCATCATCGACAAGATAGCTGATCGACAGATCGAGCTGCGATTGTAGCTCACGCAGTCGATCCTTCAAGACCAAGCCGCTTGGCTTTCTCACTGCATAAAGGAGGCGATACGGTCTTGCGTCGCGCCGTGCGGCGGCCGCTTCCAAAATTCCAAGGAGTGGGGCGATCCCCACGCCACCCGCGACGAGGATTACCTGCGAGGCATTGGGCGGGAGGCAGAAGCTGCCGTGCGGACCGTCGACCGCGACCCGGGTACCAGGGAGAATGCCTTCGAAGGTGCGAGTGCAGTCGCCCACCTCGCTGATCACAAGCCGAAGTCGCGGCAGATCAGCGGGAGAGGATGCAATCGAGAACGGGTGATCGTGGAAGGGGGGCCGCTTGGGGGCGAGCGTCATCCAGATAAACTGCCCGGCGCGAAACCGCAGCTGCGTTGTTGGTGGGCCGCGCAGGATCATCTCGACGACGCGCTCGCCGACGCGCCGAACGCGTTCGACACGCCAATCCTCGCGCCACATTTGCCAGGGCCTCACGACATAAACCGATAGCGCTGCAGCTGCCGCGGCCGCAGTGAGGACAAACCAGACGATGCGCAGCACCGTTTCGTCAGTGTAAGCACCCGCCGTGACAGCGTGATGGAGAATTAAGCCGGCGACGACGATGGCGAGCGGCCCGTGCGTGATGCGCCACATTTCGTAGCGGATGAACGGCCGCGTACGGATCGTAGCGAGGCACACAATCACGAACAGACCTGCGAGAGCTATGACACCCGTGCGCAACCTGGGACTGGCCAGCATGCCAAGAAGGCGGCGCCAAGCAGCGATGGGGTCAGCGAACAACGTATCTGAGAGGTAGAGAAGTGGATGCAGCGTCGCAAATGCTAGAAGGACGCAGGCCGCGATGCGATGGAACCCCATCGTGCGGTCAATGCCCATGCGTCCCGAGATGCTTTCGAAGCGCCCGGAGCTCAGAAACTGCAGAAACAGCAGCGCTGCCCCCGTAAGTCCCAGAGCAGTCGCAAATTCGCTGGGAGCACTGGCCGGCTCGATCCCAGTTACAGCGGCGGCGAACATGGGCGAGAGCGCAGCCAAGACATACAAGAGCGCGACGACGGCCCCGGGCAGCCCGGGGGTTCTGGTCTGCAATTCCATTTAGCCACCATTCAGCCCCTGCCCGACTTCCGCCCAGCTCTATCCCGAGACGACGTACTCAGAACTGATCGGGGTCAAGGTGGTGTAGTAGTTTCGTTGTATTGTCAGTTCTGCTCAGCCGGCCATCTCATACTGCCCGAGCGCGGTCATCCGGCGGAACGATGAAGGGAACGTAAGCAGCGGTATCTTAATGACCTACTACTTCAACACGACACTAACCACTGCATTCGAGGACGCTGTGGCTCGGACAGTCCTGGCCCTTAAAGCGGAGGGCTTCGGCATCATCAGCGACATCGACGTGCAGAAAACGTTGCAAGAGAAGATAGGCGTTGCCTTTCGGCCTTACCGGATTCTCGGCGCGTGCAATCCAAAACTTGCGCACGAAGCCCTTCAGCTGGAAGACAAAATCGGGACCATGCTACCGTGCAACGTGGTTGTGCAGGCCTTAGCCGACGGCAATGTTGAGATCGCGGCGATCGACCCCGTAGCTTCAATGCAGGCTGTCGACAATCTGCGGCTCAAAGAAGCCGCGGCTGATGTCGGGCAGAGGCTGAAGCGCGCGATTGGCAGCATTGTCGGGTAGGTAGAACATCCGAAGGCCCATAACACCTTGGGGTACAAGCGGGCGCCAGCCCATCCGCGACCTCGACCGGTCTACCCTTAACAAGGGGCATTGTTGGCGACGATTTTAGCGTCGCTACACATTGAGCGCCCGACTTCGGCTTCTGGGACATTGCAACCGCCCCCTTTCCATGGCGGTGGCCGCCCCTAGAAGGGGCGGCGGGCTGGCGCATTGGCGCGGCGTTTGCGCTCGGAGAGGATATTGTCGACCGAGAGGCGGGCATCCTTCCATTCCGTGCTCAGGGGCTTGCTGCGGGCGAGCGCCCGGTTGAAGACCAGGAGCAGCGCGTCGAGCTCGGCGGTGCTGCGGTGGGCGAGTTGGGAACTTGCGATAAATCTCATGTCTTCCTCCATGGGTTTTCAAGGCGCCGGCCATCGGCGGCCTTTCTGCCCCTGTCCCGTCCACAATCCCCGGGCAAAGGTCCCGTGGGCGGGGTCGCAGAAAACCATTGGAGGAACCGGCGGCCGGCACCGGCCGCCGTTCAAATGACGATGTTCGCCAAGGGCACAGCGCGCTTGCCGCCATCGCCAGAGCGCACAGCACGGCGGCATCGCCGGCGCGTCGCGCAGAGCCCCAGCAAGAAGGATGCGCGGCTACTGGAGACCATTCCGAGACGAGATCGGCGCATGACCGCAGCCCGCGCCGTTGCAAGCCTCGGCCCGCTCGAGAAGGCATCGCGTAATCGCCGCCGTGCGTGCCTTGTGGCGCGCCATCCGGATTGCAAGATCGGTCGCGTGTTTGGTGCCGAGAACGTGGCTTGGCAGCTCGTTCGCTGCTTCGGCGGCGCGGGTGTAACTTGCGACGGCCTCATTGACGAGGGCGAGGAAGAGCGTGTCGTGGCAGGCGCGGCAGCCCTCGGCATAGGGCGCGAGCAGTTTCAGGGCATCGTCGATCAGCTCGCGCGCAAGCGCGCGGCCATCATAGATGCCGTCCTCATCGGGCGTGGCCTCGTACTCGAACTGCAAGATCCGCTCGGACATCATGACCTCGCTTCGGCGCGTCTGCTGGTGGATTGGCTTTTCGTGTCGCGTCCGCCGTCGAGAGCCTTGAGGCGCGCGCGCAGGACGGCCTGCTCGGCTTCGTAGAAGGCGATCTCATCGGCAAGCGACGTCGATTGCTCTTCGGCCGTGTCCGCCTCGAGACCGGCATAGGCCTCCCCGACGTCGGCTGCACGAATCGTGCGGAAGGCCGCATCGTCGTCCTCGGCCGCACCGCCAGTGCGCAGTCGCCCGCCGAGGCGCGTCACGCACCGCTCGAAGAGCGTGCGCATGTCGCGGGCATTGCCGAAGGCCTCGCCGCGTGTTTCCGAGATCCGCGTGACCTCGCGGCGCGCGGCTTCGCGCCCGTCCTCGCTCAGTGCGTAATCATGGTCGGTGCAGATCTTCTCGAAGATCGCGAACAGCTCGTCCGTGCTGTAGTCCGGAAAATCGATCACTGCCGAGAGACGCGAGCGCAGGCCCGGATTGCTCTCGATGAAGCGCGCCATGGGCGCGCGGTATCCGGCCGCGATGACGATCAGCTCCCCGCGCGCCTTCTCCATGTGCTCGATCAGGGTGCCGATGGCTTCCGCGCCGAAGTCCTTGCCGCCGTGCTCGGGGGCGAGCAGATAGGCCTCGTCGATGAACAGCACACCGCCCTTGGCCGCGGCCACAGCCGCTTCCACCTTGGGCGCTGTCTGTCCGATGTATTTGCCGACAAGCGTCGATCGGTTGGCTTCGACGAGATGGCCGCGTTCGAGCAGACCGAGCGCGTGGAAGATACGGCCGATCAGCTTGGCCACCACCGTCTTGCCTGTCCCCGGATTGCCGGTGAAGACCATGTGAAAGGCGGGACGCGTGGGCTTGAGACCGCGGCGGACGCGCTCGCGTTCCATCCAGGCGAGATCGGCGATCTCGCGCACCCGCGCCTTGAGGTCCTCAAGGCCGATCATGGCGTCGAGCTCGGCCATGGCATCTTGCGTGGGTACGTCATTGGCCGGTGCGGCGCGGGGCTTGGCAGCCTTTGGCTTCGCCTTGGCCTTGCGCGGCGTGGCGGGCTTTTGTTGTGCGGTCTTTGGCCGTGGCCGGCGGGCTTCGATCTCCTTGGCCAACGCACGGCGCATGGCCACCACCTCGGCGCGGATGGCCGCCTCGTCCGCCGGGCGCGGTGCCGGCTGCGGCAAGGACGAGAGAGGCGCGCGTTCGGCAACGAGCCGCCGACGTTCGGGCTGAAGCGCCAGAATGAAATCGCGGGCCTGTGCACGAATGTGCGATCCGCTCATGGCTCCACGCAGGTGCGTGAGTGCGGAGAGCGCGGCGCGCAGGAGCGGCCGCAGCAGGCCATAGGCCGCCACGAGCAGCGCATAGATGACCGCGATCTCGATCAGGGCCTGCATCAGCCGTCCACCACCGGAATGGCGCCTGAGAACTCGTTGGCCTCGTCTGTGCCGTAGTGCGGGTCATACACCGGCGGGCAGACCTCGCTCTTGGCGCGGCCGGCGCGCACCTTCGCCACCTCGCTCTCCGTCAGACGGCGATAGGCAGGAAGCGGCGGCGGGAAGGGTTTTGCAGTGTGTGCCGGGGCAATCTCGGTGTCGCCCTGCCAGCCGGAGACCAGAAACTTCATATAGCGCGCGCCCCAGAGACCGGCATAGCTGCAGCGCAGCACCTCATAGTGGGCACTGTAGAAGCCGCCCGGACAGCCGTCCGTGCAGGCGGTCTGGGTGCTCCAGCGCATGAATTTGCCGTCGCGCACAACACCATGGAAGGCCATGGCTGCTACGGCTCCTGTGCCCATCAACACTGCCGCCATGCCGCTGCGGGCTGCGATATGTCGGATGCGATCCTTTCTCATTGGGTGGTGCTCCTCATGCCAGAACCTGGTCGAACACGGTCACACGCGCGCACTGGCCATATCTCGAAGCCTGCGTGACGATCCCCTTGCGCGTGAGCCACGTGCAGCTCTCGATCCGTCCTCGTTTGCCGACACTCTCATCGATCAGCACAGAGGGCTTCGCCCCCCAGAGCATGAGCGCACAGCCGAGAAGCACGACATAGGGGCTCGGGCGCACGATCCATTCGCCCGTGCGGAGCAGCAGGGCGTGCAGCTTGCGCAACAACGCCATCGCGCCCGTTTCCGGCGTCAGCGCATAGAAGGGATTGGGGAGCGCGCGGGCCTTGAGGATCGCCTTCTGCCAGTAGGGATATTGCCCCATCAGCGCGGGGCGCAGATTGCCGATGAAGACGATCTGCCGGTCGCGGGGGATGGTTGCCACCTCATCCGGCGTTAAGAGCTCCCGTGCGAACAGCGCCTTGCGGTACTGCTCCGTTTTGCGCCCCATCAACGTGCTGACAAATTGCGCTGTCTCGCCATCGCGCACGGCCTTGAAGCGGCGCACCTCAAAGTTCGGAATGAGCGCGCGCCATTCGGGATAGATGGCCCGCAGCTGGCCGATGTTCTGGATCACGATCTCGATCTTGGCCTTCTTCTTCCGGCCGGTGGCGAGAAGATCGCCGAAGAACGGCAGCCGGCCGAGGCTCGGGAATTCCTCGAGCAGAATATGGACGTGGTGGCGGGCGATCGCGCCATCGTCGAGCGCCTTGATCACGCAGGCAAAGGCAAGCTTCACAAAGCCCGCATAGAGCTGCCAGTCGCGCGACGGCATGACCACACTCACCACCGCGCGTTTGGTCTTGAGGGCCGCCCAGTCCACCTCGTTCTTGGCGAGCGCACGGCGGATGGCAGGTTCCTTCAGGAACTTCACGGCGTCCTTCATGGTCGAGAAGATCGCCTGAAACTCTCCCGGGGAATTCTTGAGCTTGTCCTTGAGATCGATGGCCTCGCGGCGCAGGAGGCCGTCGAGCGCGTCGATCGTCTCCATCGCCTCCCAGATATCGAACTGGCAACTGAGGCCGTCCGACGTGCCCACGGGCTCGAGCGGCAGCCCCATGAGATCGCCGATCTCGGGCAGGGTGAGCCCGCGCAGGGCGCCGAAGATCAGATAGGCTTCGAGCTTTTCCGCACCCTGGCTCTTGAAATATTCCGTGCTGCCGTCGTCGTGCGCGCCCTGCGCGATCAGCGTTGCCGCCATGAGGCGCGCAAACTTGCCGCCATCGTGCTCCGGCTTGATGAAGGCAATGGGATCAAAACTGTGCTGCGGCAGATGCCAGGGGTCCTCCGACCACATGCCGAACGGGTTGATGATGAAATGCGCGTCCGTGCGCCGGCGCCAGTAGTCGATGCAGACGGCGCTGATCTCACCGTCGGGATCGGTGATGAAGCGGCTGTGGATGCCGTCCGAGAGGCCGCTTGGAATGGAGCCGGTGCTGGACTTGCCGCCACCCGGCGGCGCGACTGTCAGGATGTGGCCGTCAGCGGCCGAGCGCGCCGTGAAGGACGACCGTCCCCAATCGCCGATCGGTACGCCCTTGCGGCCGAACAGGCCGGCGCGTCCTGCCTGACCGAGGCCAAGCCACCGCGCTGATCCAAATCCTTTGCCGGTTCCCAGCTGCCATCCGGCGCGCGAGGCCACGCCGCCATACACAAGGGCAGCACCGGCGACAAACGCCATCACAGAAATCATGATGGCGGAGTGTCCCACAAACGCGCCGTGCCTCCCACCACTTGCTGTTCGCTAGGTAAAAGGGCGGCGCGCTGCGCGCTCTCGTTTGCGCGGCACAATCGGCCAGAGCTCCAGCCCACCGACTTCCCTTTGCGCGACATCCTCTGACCGCGTTTGCGCGGCACCGCGCGTGTTTACGATGGCACGCGGCACGAGATCCGTTCCGTCCTTTGCGCGCGCAGCATCACGATCGGTGATGACCACTTGCTTGATTGCTGTTCGGCTGCGTTCATCTCGCGTTGCTGGCGCCGCTCCTTCCGTCTCAAGACGGCCTGCAAAACCATCGGCTGCGTCCTTTCTCCCTGACCAAGGTGAACAGGCCATCCTCTCCGGCAATCCGTTCGGGCAGGTTTTTTCCCCCGGCTGCGCCGTTCCTCGCGCAACAAAAAACCTGCCCGAGGCCGGATGATCCGCTGCGCTTCTCCCCTCGGTGGTCCGCTTCGCGGCGCACCTTCGGGTGCAGGATCGGCTTTCTGCCTGTTCCAGACCCTGGTCATCGAAAGGCCGCGATGGTCGCGGCCTCGAACTTGAAAGGAGCACCACCATGGCAACCACGAAGACGAAAGCTCACACCGACACCAAGGCCCGCAAGATGCCGACCCACCGCGTCGCGTTCCGCAAGAACGAGCGCAAGGGGAAGGACGGAACCACCTACCGCGAGCCCAATGTGGAACTCGGAGCGGCCTGGGCGAACGAGGCCGGAGGGATCAGCTTCCCGATGATGGGGGGATGGGTCACGGTCTGGCCGATCGAGGCCAAGGAGGAGAGCGCGTAAGGCGCTCTCCTTTCTTTTTCAAACACTCATTTTCAAATAAAGGAATTTACCGATGCTAGAGAACATTATTTATCGAAAGGATCTTGCTGCACGGCCGCAAGATGAGGACGATCCGCCAACGCTCTACCTGACCGATGAGCCGAACGGCTATTATATCTGGCTGCATTCGGCCGATGACGGCCTACGCATCCTTGCCTGCCTTCTTCACGGCCGGAACAAAGCCATCGAGATCGCCGTCGATCTCGCGCGCAAACCTATCGACGAACTGGCCGTGCTAGCGTTTACCAATCCCGCGCTGGCACAGGGATTCGGTTGCTCACAGAGCGACAAATTCGCCGCTATCGCGTCCTCCGATCCTCGCTACTTCGCGGTCAGGGTCGGTCTTCGCGGCATTGTCCATATCAAGGCCGACGAGCGCGGCATTGCCGTCGATATCGCACCGCTCACCGAGCCGGACGATCCTGTGGCCTCGACATGGGCCGATTATAACGAGCTCTACGGGCACGACCGGGCCGAATAGTCTAGCCGCCGCCTTCTTTCGCTTAACCACATGAATAAACCGCCGCCCGCTCGGCGGTTTTTCTTTTCATAGCTTTACGATCGCTTTTTTCGCCGTCTATTCCGCCCGCATGGGCGGTGCGCCCTGGGCGCTCTTGTCCGCCTTGGCGGCCGGCAGACCGAAGAGATGCCGGTCTCGCTGCGGCACGAAGCGCGCCAGCAACGTCTCCAATTCGACCGCGAAATGTTCGTCGTGTGTCGCGTGCTTTAGCACGATGCTGCCGGCGATGATCTTGCGGCGCGTGTCGATCTTGCGTTCCTTCTCCGCGATCGCCTTCTTAAGGCGGGCGTTCTCCGCCTTCAGCCGCTCGATCATCTGCTCGTTTGCGCTGATCCTTTCTTCTTCGCTCCTCGCCATGGCCTCACGTCCTCATGCAGCACAGGTCAACAGGTCTGCCGAAACCGGCACCGCAAAGCCTACTGACGCACAAGGATCATTGAAGGGGGAAGCGGGACGTTACCTTAATCGACCGGCTTAACGGTAACGTCAGAAGGGTTCTCTCCGGACTTTCGCCCCGTGAAAGAACGGCGCACATATACATTGGCCTTCGGCCAACGTGTGCGATCCCGCGCTTGTCCGCGGGATGCGATCGGAGTCCAGCCTTTCCCCGACCGGCATCATGGCGATCATGGCGCCCCACATCCAGATCGTGAGCCGCGCGAGCGGCCGCTCCGCGATCGGCTTTGCCGCCTATCGCGCGGCTGCCCTGCTCTACGACGAGCGTACCGGCTTGACGCACGATTATGCCCGCAAATCCGGTGTCATCCACACCGAAATCCTCGCCCCCGCCCACGTCCCCCGATGGGTCTATGACCGGCAAGAGCTCTGGCGCCAGGTCGAACGCGCCGCGCGCCGCAAGGACGCCCAGCTTGCGCGCGAGTTCATGCTGCCCCTGCCGGCCGAGCTTTCCGATCACGAGCGCCTCGACCTCGTGCGGAGCTTCGTCCAAGACGCCTTTGTCGCCCACGGCATGATCGCCGATATCGCCATCCATCTGCCCGACCGGCGCGGCGACCAGCGCAATCATCACGCGCACGTCACCTGCACCATGCGCTACATCACACCCGACGGCTTCGGCAAGCAGGCGCGGGAATGGAATGACGACTTTGCCGGACTAAGGAAACTCTATGCCTTGCGGCGTGCCGGCAAGACCGGCGAAGCCGCCGCATGGGAATCCGAGCTCAGAGCCGCCCGTCCCATCTTCGACTGGCGCGAGAAATGGGCCGCCCACATCAACCGGCATCTGGCGGCCGCAGGCTACACGCACCGCGTCGATCACCGCTCGTGGATGGAGCAAGGGATCGACCGCGAGGCCGAGATCCACCTTGGCGTCGAGGCCACGCATCTCGAACGCAAAGGCGAAAGAACGCGGGCCGGTGACGCGCGCAGAGCCGTACAGATGCGCAATGCCGAGCGGGAGCGCGCCCGTGCCAACAGACAAGCGCAGCACAGCGCCGCGGCCCTGCTCGAAACGCGCAAGGCGCTGGCCGCCTTGCGGGATTTCGATACGCACCATCACGACATCAATCATCTGAACCGGCAGATCTCGACCGCCTTGAGCGCGCTGCGCCGTCATGACAACCGACAGTCCCATGCGCGCGGCCTTACCCTTCGCCTTAAGAGCGCGTTCAGGGCGCTTTACGGAAACGAGGCCGCCCGCGCCTTCGGCCGCTTCAAGCACGATATTGCCCGGCTGGGGATCGACAAGGCGGCTGCCCGCCTCGCTCAACGGCCAGGGTACTACGGCCGCCTTCCGGGTTATGCGATCGGGCGCACGCTCTATGCCAGCATCGAACGGCTCACCGCGCGCAAAGAGGCCGCGCACGCCGCCACGCTGGCGCGTCAGACCTATCGCATGACACAAAGGGTGCGGCACACCGATCAGGCGCACCGCGCGGCCCTCGAACGGCGCATCAGCAAACTCAAAGACGAGCAGACGCGCCTTTTCAAGGCACCGCCGGAAGGGCGGCTGATCCTGCAGCGGGCGCTCGAAAAAGCCTCCCGCGGGCTCGATGATGCCGGCTGGGCGGCCCTTTCGAGATCCGAGAAATTCCACCTCATGCAGGCCCGCACCCTGATGAAGGATCGCGCGGTCCGATCCTGGGCCGATGCGCGTGCCATGGCGCTCATTCGCCGGGAGTTTGCTCCGGCCCCGTCCCGCACCTTCATGCTCTCACTGTTGAGCCAACCCGTTGATCTCAAGGCGCTTGCCCCCGGTCTGAATCTGCAAAGCCTCGACGCGCGCCACCGCGAGATGGCGGCGCGCCATAAACGCGACCGCGAAGCCCTTGCAGCCGCGCGCAAGGCGGCAGAACGCGGATTGGAGGTACGGCGCACCGAACTTGCCCAGAACGGCTTTACAGGCCTCCTGGCCCGCGTTCCTGGGCTATCCCATCTGTTCGAGTCCGTCATTGCCGAGCGCCGGCGCGAGATCGAGCAATCCCATGCGGCGGCCAAACGGACGGAGGCCACCACCTATCGGGCGGAGCTCGACGCGCTTAAACGCGCCTATACGGCGCTGATCGACCGCCACAGCAGGACTCTCGATGCGGAGGACAGAGACCGCGCGCGCGAAGCGACGCCCCGCACGCGATCCGCCGCGCAGGAACGGCCATCTGTGAAGGCAATGTCAGAGCGCGACGCACAGCGGCGGATCATTCTTGACAAAATGCGTCAGACGAAACGCGAGATCACCCGTCATCGCGGTCTTGTTTATGGACGACGTGAGAAGCGAAAGCCGCCGGAGGACAGCGAGGATTGAGAGCCCAAATAGCAAAAAACCTTGATAGCGCTGCTTAGCGGCAAGCCCGACGATTTGCAGAGCGGCGGCAAGCTTCCGCGCTTCGCGCGAAAAACAAATGATCAAATAACTGAATAACCAAATTATTCATCTCCGGACGCAGCGCACCGACAACCCAGTGTACTTATTGCCGTTGTAGCTCTGGGCGCCAGCGCTGAAACTCTGGCGCCACGCATAGTTGATAGTGTACTCCGACGAAGACCAGTAGTACCCGGCGGGAAACGAACCGCTAGTGTTAAAGCCGAATGTGCTGCCAAGCGGTCCGCCGGGCGTGTTGTCTCCATTCTGATCGACAAGGTTGTCATAAAGAACATCCAGTTCATAGCGCGCCGGCAGATACCAATCGCTATGGCCGTGGGCGGTCAGTTCCTCGCACAGCACGGCGGCGTTCGGCGTGTAGCTGTCATCGGGATTATAATCGCCGTCACCGTTCTGAACGTGGGCGTAGATGTCGGCCGTGTTATCTCTGCCGGTGACGTTCGAGGTCGAGCCGGTCGTAAAGCCATATGTGCCCCAGTAGACGCCGCTGCTCGCATCGGCGGGCGTGGTGTACATCGGCACATTGCCGTCCGGCGACAGGCCGGCATAGATTGTGCCGTCAGAGCAGGTATCACCGATATTGTCGCAGCCGGTGGGTGCGCCACCACCAGAACCACTGCTGCATTGCCAGCCGCTGGCGCCCATCACCAGCGTGTCGTCTTCGGGGCAATCCGGCAAAGCCTGCCCCATCATCGCCACCCAACGGTCGCCGTCGCAGAACTGCACGACCTTGTGGTCGAAGTTATAGACAATCGCGCCTTCGACCGACTGGCCACCGGGCTCGGCAGGATTGGGGCACGTTGCCAGGGCGGGATTTGATAATAAAAATCCGACCAGAAAGGAAATATGGAAATATTTGTCGCATTTCATGTAACAATAATACCACGACATTGCCATTATAAAAGTTAAATTCAGATTTTCCTTTTTACTGTATTGCCGATATAATTCCGGCATGACGCGACCCTACGGAAAAACGCCCAAAAACACGACACGCAGAAAAGCGCCATCGAAGCCGGAGGCAAGCGGCCTGAAAGTCAAGCTGCGTGGCCGCGATGGCGCGCCGCTCTCAATCCAGGAATTGCAGCAGGCACTCTATGATCTTGCCCGCAAGCTTAAGCCCCATTCTGATTTGCGCGCCAAATGGGCGACCGTCTATCTCACGCTCGTCGATGAAAATGGCGAAGAGGTCAAAATCGACCCCAAAGGCGAGTGGACGATCTATCCCTATAAATCCGCCGCCGACGAACACGGTGCCTAGCCCTAAACCATGCCCGCCTCGATCGCTTCGCGCAGCACGGGAAGATCATCGACACCGATCTCCGGAAAGTAGAGCCTGCAGATCGAGGCCAGCTCCTCATCATTGCGGGTTGCAGCCGTGCGTATCACCCGCTTCTCCCGCTCACTGAGCGCGCAGGAACGTTCCTGTATTATCGATTTCAGGGTCTCTTTCATTTCCTCGCGAGGGCAATAAAGCTTCTCAAACATTATTCGTGATTATATGCGATTTTAATTTTTGAGCCAATTATCTTGCTTGCCGACCGAAATATTTGATGGCGTAAATTTGCATTTCTTCGCGCAATTATGAAAAAATAAGAAGAGGGAAGGGAAAATAGTGAAGGATACAAGGTGTGCGCGTTCATAACTTCGGCGCGCACACCTTGAGGGGGCTTCACCCGCTTCGCGGGCTTTTGCCGCGTTGCAGCAAAAGGCGCCGGCCCCCGTTTCACCCCCGCTTGAATTGCGGCTGTTCGGGCTTCGAGCCCGCCGCCGCAATCGCAGCCTGTCATCGCTGCACCGTGACCAAAGAGCCGTCGTGCCCTTTGGAAACCTGACGGGGCCTTCCGCGTCCCTCGACCCACGGCCCGGAGATGTCGCTCTCCGGGGCCATCGACCAAGAGCCTTCGCGCCCTTGGAACCTCGACCGGTGTGTCGGCACCGGCGTCGACCAAAAGGAGCTGTCAGGCTCCCTTTGGAAACCCATGACCAGCGGGATCGCCCGCTGGATGACGACCAACGCTCTCCGCCGCATTGGATGGGCGCAACAACAACAATACGGGGGAACCGTCATGACGCACGAAACCGCACACGATCCACCGGCACGGCCAAAGCTCATCCGGCATACAGCCTGCTTCACCACCATCGAACACGCCCTGCTCATGACGCGCGTTGACCTCGCGGGGCTTTCGATTTCGGCCTACCTTAAATCCTGCGCTCTTGACCTTCCTGCCCCGCGTGCCGCACGGCGGCCAACCTTAAATCAGCAGGACGTTGCCCGCCTGATCGGCCATATCGGCCAGCTTGCCCATGCCTTCCGGCAAGCGCGCAACGCCGAAGCCGGACTTCTTGTCGCCGCCGATCGCTTGGAGACCGCCCTCGACGATATGGCCGAGCTGCGCCTGCTCTGCATGAAGGCTCTGGGACGGCAGCCGTGATCATCTCCGGCTTACAAACCGGCGATACGCGCTGGCTCGCCGCCCACCTGCAGAACGCCGCCGACAACGAGCGTATTGAGCTCGTTGAAACCTCCGGTACGGTTGCTACCGATATCGACGGCGCCTTGGCAGAGTTCGACGCGATCGCGTCCGGCACCCGCGCCAGTGAAGGCGTCTATGCTGCCTTCATCAATCCGCCAGAACCCTTATCACGCGCGCAATATGCCCGCGCGCTGTTCATGATCGAGCAGCACCTCGGACTCGAAGGACAGCCCCGTATTGTTGTGTTCCATGAAAAGAAGGGCCGCGAGCACTGTCACGTCGTCTGGTCGCGCATCGACCTCAACACCATGCGCGCCATCCAGCTCTCCTTCGACCGCCAGAAACTGCGCCGCTGTGCGCAGGATGTGGCAGCCGAGTTCGGCTTAGAGCTGCCGCCCGGTCTTGCCCGTGACCGGGGTTCCGAACGCTACGACGACGCGCCGCGTCCCACGCGCGCCGAAAAGGCCATGCAGGCGCAATCCGGCCTTTCCCGCGAAGAGCGCCGCGCTGTCATCACCGCCTGTTACCGCCAGGCCGACAACCCGCAGGCCTTCGTGCACGCTCTCGAGGCCGCCGGGTTCATGCTGGCACGCGGCTCCAAGCGTGTCTTCGTGGTCGTGGATACGGCCGGCCACATCCATGCCCTTGCCCGCCAGATTGACGGCGCCAAGACCCGCGACGTGAAAAAGAAGCTCGAAGGGCTTGCGCTTTCGAGCCTCCCGCCGGCCGACCGCGCCAAAGTCCTCATGCTGCAACGGGCTGCCGCTCAGCAGGATGCGCTCCGCGTCCACGTCAAGAAAGAGAAGCTCGCCGAAGCCGAGCGTGAACGTATTCATGCCGTTCAGCGCAAACGCCGCGCGACGCTCGATCAGCTCTGGCAGCGCATGATTGTGCGCCATATGCACGAGCGCAAAGTCATGCTCGCCCATCTGAAGGCGCTCGAAGAACGCCGCATTGCGCGGCGTCACTTCCTCGCCGTCGGGCTCGCGCTCTATCTCAAGAAGATCGCCTTCATTCGCCAGCTTCTCGAATATTACGAGAAGAAGCGCCGTCAGTCGCTCTATGAGTTCTACCGCGCCATGGTCGAAGCTGTGCGAAGACGGCACGAGAACGAGCAGCAGGAGCTGCGGCGGCGCTATGAAGCGCTGGCGCGGCTGGAGGCGCAGGAGCTCAAGACGTTCCTCCAGGCCTACACCGGCACCGTTCGCTTTACCGGCTATCCGGAATGGGAGTATCGCGGCGGGCGCTTCGTGCGCACCATCCCGCTCAAGGCTGGGGCCTTTACGATCCGGCCGGAACGCGCCGTCGATGTCACCGAGCTTGCTGCGGCGCTGACCCGTGTTCCGGTCAACAGTGGTGAGATCAGCGCCAGTCACGGAGCACCCCTCGTGGACATGGCCGGGGCGCGCATCACGATGACGCCGTTCCAGGAGAACGCCGTCGAGATCACCGCCCGCCATCAGGCACCGATCTTCAATTTTGCACCCGCCACCGTCACGCTCACGGCATTCCAGCAGAATGCTCTGGACATCACCGCGCACGCCGGCCAGGCGCCGCACATCGACGATACGGAGACGATCTCCGAGGACGAGCGGGTCTCCGAGGAGAGCAAGGGCGGAAGTCAGGTCCACTTCCAGACGGGACCGATACGGCTGTAGCCCCGGAACAATACGATCTTGGGAGCGGAAACCCTATGCGTACACTTCTGATGCGATCGAACAATCGATGCCGTAAAGAAGCACTTTGACGTGTGCAGATCATTGTGACGGGGATCGTTGAGTCTGGAGGTGCTGTTGTGCGAATTTTGATGCTCTTGCAACTTATTCTCGGGTTCGCTGTCGTTTCGCATTTGGGGCAGGCCGCGCCGGTTTCTCCGCGCGAAGCATCTCCTTCGGCGGGCGCACTTGTTCAGCCCGTTGGCAGTCGTCAGTACAGCCGCCTCGCGATCGACGGAACGGGCGATAAGGTCATCATCGACTTCAACGCGCCGCTCAACAAGGTCGTGGCTGCCCTGCTCAGAACATCGTCCTACGAGTGGCCGTACAAAGAGTTTGAGCGCATGGTTAAACGGCATGGGAAGGCCGCCGTCAGGCGCGAGGTTCTGGAGAATCTCGATGCGATTTTCGTCTCTTCCGTGCGTGCAGCACATGAAGAGGCAATGCACGATCCTCTCTCGCCGCTCAACGATCTATTCAAACGTAAGCGTTGATGGGGATTTGAACGCCATGACCTCAACAAAACGACCCGCTCGTTATCGGTTTGTGCCGGTGATCGCCGGAGTTTGCGCGCTCTGGCTTGGCCTTCCTTCGTCGATTGCGGACGCTCGGGACGCCGAGATCACGCCTCGAAGCTTCTTCGGCCTGTGGGTGGACGCCGAGCAGTATACCTGCCGTAGCTTCGACAATGCCGAGGGCGAATGGTTCGAGCTCACCGACGGCGCGCTCGTTGAGGGCGCGGGCTTTGCCTGCGACGTGAAACTCACGCTCAACGGGCGGACGCTCGTTGCGGAAGCCAAGCAATGTAAGGGCGAGGAAGGAGAAGTGAGCGACGGCGTCCGCCGCGCGTACACGCTGCTCAATGCGAAAACCTTGGAATCCAAAGGCCTCACCTTCATCCGCTGCAAGGATGCGGCTGCCCTTGCTGCGGAAAACTGGACGGCGAACGTCTATCCCAAGCAGGAACAGGTTGTCGTCGAAGCCAAGGCGATGGACGGAAAGGTCAAGCTCGTCGGCGGATGTAACCGGAAGACGGATCGCGGTTTCAACTTCTCGATCTACGATTACGAGGGCGAGAAGCTTGAGCGGGTCGACGATGTCCGGCGCGCCGTTGGGCTCGATGTGCTGATTGGAACGCAGGTCGAGCGTATCCTCGCCGAAATGCACTACTTCGCGCCTGACCGCGCTTGGGTGCTCTCCAAGCCGCTCGACACGGCAGCGCTCGAGACCCTCGCCAGGGGCGAGGTGCTGCACATCCGGAATTTTCTCGATCAGGTGGCCCTCTCCTTCGATCTCGGCGGCTTCAAGAACGCGCGGGAAACGATGCAGAACGTCTGCGGGCTGTGACGCTAGGCGCGGGGAACGCGCCCCGGTGCTTGCGCTTTTTTGTCGGTGCCTGTAGCGTTCACTTATCGTGTTTTACACCCTAAACTGAGCTACAATTTGGGCTACAATTTGGGCTACATTGGCCACAAGAAAACGACATAAGTTATTGAATTATATTGGTTTGTTGGTATTTTATCGTCCCCTACGGGGCGCCAAATTTCTAGAAAAACTGGCCTTCTAAGCATTTGAATTTACATGATTATTTTTCGGTAACGGCGTTCAAATACTACACGATTTCTTGTTTTGGGCTACAATGTGTGCTACAAAGTGAGCTACAAAATGGGCTACTTTGTGAGGCGCACAGTTCCGTCATGCGCGACCGGGATCGCTACCTTAAGTGTCGAAGCAACCGCTTCTACTACTACCGTCGGGTTCCCCTTACCGTCGCTCACCTGGACCCGCGCGGTACCATTCGCATCGCTCTCAAGACCACCAATGTCGATCTCGCGCGCATGAAGCGAGACCAGATCGAACGGGCTGACAGTCTGTACTGGGAAGGGCTTAGATCCGGAAATCGGGAGAGCGCGTTCAAGCGCTACCACGCTGCCGTCACTCACGCCGTCGCACTAGGGTTCTCTTACGCGCCTGCTCCCGAGATTGCGGAGGCTGCTCCAATCACAGAAGTCCTTCAACGCATCGATGTGGTTCCCGCGCCCAGAAATACCCCCGTTGCCCAGGCTGTGCTCGGCCATGCGCCGCGTCCCCGGCTGACGATCACGGAAGCCTTTGACGTCTACGTCAACGAAATCGAGGCTCCCAAGCTCACCGGGAAATCACCGGGACAGTACGAGAACTGGCTCGCCCCGAAGAAGCGCGCTGTTGCCCACTTCATCGACGTCGTCGGCAACCTCGCCCTTGAGGACATCACGCGCGAGAATGCGCGCACGTTCTACCAGTGGTGGCTCGCGCGCGTCATCCCGCCGGCGGGCTCGAACGCTGAACCGCTCTCGCCGGAATCGGCAAAGCGCGATCTTGGCAATATGCGAAAGCTCTTTGCCGCCTACACGGCCCACATCGGCAAGGACAACCTCCCCAATCCGTTCCGCAACTTCTCTTTCTCCATTGCCGGAACGGAGAAGCGCCATCCCTTCCCCACCAACTGGATTGCTGAGCGCATCCTTGCTGCTGACGCGCTCGCCGGCCTCAACAATGATGCGAGGCTCATCGTCTATGCCATGATCGAGACCGGAGCTAGGCCGAGCGAGATCGCCAATCTGCTGCCGGAACAGATCTTCCTCGATGCCCCCGTGCCCTATATCTCCATCCGCAACACGGATAAGCGTGAGGTGAAGACCAAGCCGTCAATCCGAGAGATCCCCCTCCTCGGCATCTCGCTCGCCGCCATGCAGTGCGCAAAACGCGGGTTTCCCCGCTATTATGATCGCGGAAACGCCCTGTCGGCCACGCTCAGCAAATATTTCCGCACAAACGGTCTCTTTCCGTCCGAGCAGCATGTCATCTACTCGTTCCGGCACTCGTTCGAGAAGCGAATGACCGAGGCCGGTCTCGACTTCGGCTTGCGCTGCGTGCTCATGGGGCATTCAACAAAGCGACCTGTCTACGGTGACGGGGGCTCCATGGCCTATCGCCGTGACCAGCTCGCCAAAATCACTCTGCCCTTTTCTCCTTCGCTGCTTGAGCACTTACACGAGCCTTCGCAGCCTGAAGACGCTCCTGACGCCCGATGAGCTTCTCGCGTTCGCGCTCGAGGCGTTCGAAGATCGGCCAGTATACGTCGTCTCCAGCGTCTTCGATGATCGCCGCAAGCTTGGCCATCGCGGCCTCAATACGCTCGACCGTTACTTTCTCACTTCCTTTGGACATCGCGACTTATGGCCCGTCAACGTGTTCGCGTTTCCAACCTCCGCAGCAAATTTAGCGCACGATTGCGCGCCATCCTCCGCATTCTGAATGAAACCTTAATGTCGCGAGCGACCGCCCTTGTCGCTTGGGGTGAGCGTTAAGCATGGCGCCGATCGGCTCATCCACGACTCTCTCGCCGTATTGCATCGCGCTTGGTAACGCGCCGTCATGGCGCCCTACTCGCCTTGCCAAGCCCAATTCTCCCCCTCGCCGCCCGCTCGGGCGCCGGTGGTTGTCACGCATATGGAAAAGATCGGGCGATCAGGTCGCGGCGTGTTTCCATAAAGAGCCAGTACACGGGGGATTAACGCGCCGCCATACGCCTTCCGCACATCGCAAGGCCCATGCCTCGACCGAAAACATCGTCGCCCTGCTCTTGAAACGGCTTAGTGAGAAAGAATTTATCTCATTGTCTGACACACGTGGCGCCCCTGGCTTTGCTGGCTTTGCCCTTACGGGCTTTTGCGCAGCCTTCGGAGGCCAGCGCTTTTTGTGATGCGCCGCAAACAGCCGGGCGCAGAGCTTGATCTCAAGCCCGACACTCATGCGCGAGAGCTTGCTGGCAATCACATGCACCGCGATATAGCCCTCCCGCTCCAGCGCCCGCAGATAGCGCTGCACCGTCCGGCGGGAGCGCTTCAGCGCCGCCATCAAATACGTCACCGTCACATCCAGCGATCGCCCCTCACGATTGCGCCGGTATGTGAGCTCGGCCAGCTTGCGTGCACATCGCCGCGCACCATCCGTCAGATAAGGATCGTCGTCGAGAGCGGCCGACAAACACGGCACATAAGCCCTACTCTCGCAGCGCTCCGGCCTGCTTGCAGCCTCATCCTCGGCAATCACATTGGTCCATGACGGTCTGTGGCATGTCGCAAGCGCACGCGCCCGGCGCTGTTCCTGTGCCAGCCGATCCGCCCTCTCTTCCACCAGCGTGATCCACCCGACCTTCACGGCCATGGCGTAGGCGGGCGTGCCATAGCGCGGCTTCTCGAAGCCCTCCGGCTTCGCGCCGAGATAGAGGATCTGCCCTATACGACTCAACGGCCCCGCAAATGCCGCTCCCGCCGTGCTGCCGAGCGCTGCAGCCCGCGTGAATGCGTTGCTCGCCCCTTGCTGCTGCGCGATCCGCTGACGCAACAGCGTCCGGGACGCGTCCAGCAATGCGGCCTCGTCTGAAAATCCATAATCTGGCATTGGCGTTCTCCTTTCTTCACGGAGAAGCCCGGCCAATAAAAAGGCGTCAAGATTTTCAACAAAAACCTTGTGCGATACGATGTCCTCTGCAATACTCATAGTTGGCTATTTATTGAGCTTGCAGACTTTCTGCATATCCCGCCCCTGGCGGGGCTTCATTTCCGAATTCAACCTCCAAAATGTATATTAGATCGCGCCACCGGCTGGTGGCGCAAAGAGTAGGGCGTCCGCAGAATATCTGGCCGCCACGAAGACCATTGTTTCACAACTCCCAAGCCCTATCAAACGCAGTGCTTTCCATTTTAGAAAGCTCGACGCGAATGCGCGCTGGCTGTGGGTTTGGGACGTCGATGGGCGACGAAACTTCGCCGATATCGGCCTGAAATCCGCGAATCCCTCAATGTCTAGCGTAGGCGATATAAGCCAAACTTACAAACCTTATATTCGCTGATATTGCGACTTTATTTCGGAATGCGGAAGAATTTCTTGCATATCAATAATTTGGCACAAAGATATCAGACATCTTATAAGGCCGGACATAAGGAGAATATCGACAATTCTGACGCAATCTGATATGCGCCGGTCGGCCTTATATCAGCGCGATGGTCTTATAAGGCTTTTGCAGCTGTGAATAAAATCGACAAATAAATTTGTCAGCAATTATAAGTCGGCGATAAAATGCGGATACCTGAAACTATAAAAACAAGAAGAAACGACCCATGCAGTTATCGCCAACCGAAGCCTTGAAGATTATCCCCGTGAGCGCCGACACCCTCTACAAGGACATGAAGCGCGGCAAGCTCTCCTTTATCCGCAAGGGCGCTCGCAAACGCCTGATCGATGTCGCCGAGCTCGAACGCGTCTACGGCCCGTTGCAGATGGCCCCGGATGCGCGGGCGACACGCTCTGACAACGATGATATCCGCTCTGATATCAGGTCGGATATCCGCAGAGTAGGGGGCGAATCACCTGTCCTTGCCGGCGAACTGGCGCTTCTCAAACAGCAGCTCCACATCCTCGAGGAGGAGCGCAAACGGGAGCGCGAACAGATGCAGGAGCAGATCGAACACCTGCAGGCCACCCTCAAGAGCGCACAAGAGCAGCAAACACGCTTGACCGCCTTGCTGACCGATCAACGGTCCGACGCAGAACGTCGCGCCGCCGCCGAGCAGGCGCAGACACTCAAAGAACTTAAAGCCGCCCACATGCGCTTACGGCGCGAGCTTCTCGCCCTGCAAGAGAGGAAAGGTTTCCTAGCCTGGTTCGGAGTAGGGCAGGGGAAGAGCGAGCAGCCGGCCCGCAATGGGCAAGCGCGCTCGTAGAAGGGATACGATACGTGCCGGTCAGACGTGAGGCCTTCCACAACGGCGGCCGTATCGTCGGCGCAGCGATGCGGCACGGATCCGCATGAACGCAGTTGGCCGCTTGCTACCGTGGCAGCAGTATTTCCATAACATTTGGCAGCAGGACGAGCCTCAGAGCGCCGGCGGCCGGCTGAATTTACGTAAGTATAATTATCACATCGGCGGCTGCGCCGCCCCTCCGGGAGCTCGTTCGGCTTTTAAGGTTTCTGACCATGTGTGCGTGCGCCGCGAGCCTCCTTGAGTATCCTCGGAGGCATGACCACTGCGGTAAAACTTGCAACCATCGAACGTCTGCGCAAGCAATGCCTTGAGCCGGCCATCGAGGCCGCTTGGGATCGCGACGACATGCCGACCGAAGCCGCGCTCGTCGGGCTCGCTCAATCCGCCATCACGCTCTGCTTCGCACTCGACAGCGATCCCGTGAAAGCAGCCCATTGGTATCGCGCCTTTCGCGATGAGACCTTGAAGCTGTTCACCGGTGAGGACTGACCGCCGTGGATGATGCCGCCTTCTATAAATACGCTGAGATCGCGCGCGAGAGCTACGTTCATCCAGCCGTTGAGCGTTTCCTCGCCGATAATCCCTCACCGCCGCAGCCGGTGATCTTCGCCACCTTCTCGACCGTTGCCGCTGCGTGTCTTCAGATCCACAAGGACGATCCGCCACAGGCCGCGATCGACAAATATAAGGCGATCACCGAAGTCGCGCTGCGGATCTTTCTCCACGGCCGCAAGCTGGATCAAGACTGATAGCTTGCCCTACTTTGCTTAAGCTCAAATGCCGATGGTTGCTTCCAGCACGTCGGCCGAACCAAATTTTGTTCCGTAGATCAGGCGGTGCGTCAACGGCGCAACTCCTTCGGCAGATCGCCTGGGCTCTTGTTGGCATCTCCGTTTCGAAGTCCCGCTCATTTCTCGATTATCCACAGCGCGCTATCTTGTGTGCAAGCCGATCTTATGAACTTTTTGCCGCCTGCTGATAGACGGTTGACCCTGCCGGGCGCGGATCGCAAGACTTGCACACAGAATGATGCAAACTTTGTCGCTCAGGGGCTGGGCGGCAGCAACCTGTGACGTTGGGGGATCGATACTGCCATGCCGAGTCTTTTGGAGCAGCTGCCGAAGATCGTAGCTGACGGCAAGCGCGAGGCCGAACAGATCCTCGAGCGCATCGAGAGCAGCTATCGCATTGGTCTTCAGACGCGTGAGCTGGTGATCCCTTCCAGGGACACCAACTGGAAGGACATGCTCGCGGCCCAGTCCAAGGCCAGCGCCGACCTCGACCCAGCCAGGATGAATCGGCTCATCTACGGTGACAATTTGCTTGCCATGGCAGCGCTACTGGCCGGCGACGAGCACACGCCTTCGATGCGCGGCAAGGTCGACCTCATCTATATCGACCCTCCATTTGACAGCAAGGCAGACTACAGGACGAAGATCAACATTCTGGGAAATGATTTTGATCAGCGCCCAACCGCAATTGAGCAATTTGCATATAGCGATACTTGGTCTGAAGGCACACACTCTTACCTTCAAATGATCATGCCTCGGCTGTTCCTAATGAAGGAACTACTTTCAGTAACCGGGAGCATCTTCATTCATATCGATTGGCACGTGGGACACTACGTGAAGGTTGTTGCCGATGAAGTGTTTGGCAAGGATAACTTTGTAAATGACATTGCTTGGAAAAGGATAGATACCGTCAAAGGAAACTTCGGCCAGGGAACAAAAGGATTTGGTGAGAATAAAGACACGCTTCTTTTTTACAGGTCGACCGCAGAAGCATCCTTCTATCCCCAATTCACCCCCTATACAGAAGAATATATCAAGCAATTTTACAAATTCGTCGATGAGGGGACGGGTAAGCGCTACCGCCTCATTAGTATGATTGGGCCCGGCGGAGCTGCAAAAGGTAATCCTTTTTACGAAGTCATGGGCGTGAAGCGCTATTGGCGATACTCAGAAGCCAAGATGCGAGAGATGATCGAAGCGGACTTGATCGTACAAACCAGCCCCGGCGCGGTCCCTCAACGCAAACTGTTTCTGGAAGACGGCAAAGGGGTCGCGGTCCAGACGATTTGGGATGATTTCTCCGACTCTGAACTGGGGGCCGGACCAAGGCTCGGATATCCAACCCAGAAGCCAGAGCACTTGCTCGAAAGAATTATCAATTGCACCACGACCCCTGGCCAACTCGTAGCTGATTTTTTCGTAGGATCAGGTACCACCCTCGCCACAGCAGAACGACTAGGAAGGCGCTGGGTTGGGAGTGATCTCGGGAAGCCTTCATGCATGGTCACGCGCAAGAGGCTCATCGATCAGGACGCCCAGCCCTTCCTCTATCAGCATGTCGGCGACTATCAGGTCGAGCAGATGCGCTCAACCTTGGGGCGGAAGTTCCGGGTCGGTGATCTGTCTCAGATCGTGTTAGGGCTGTACGGCGCGTTGCCTTTGCCGCCGGAGGAGAATCCGAATCGCAATCTTGGCCGTGTCGGCAACACCAAGCATTTGGTTTATGTCGACAGTCCCAACAAGATGACAGGTCTTGCCACGCTGAAGCGCGCCGTTGCTCTGCGCGAGAGCCATATGGGCGGTTGGGACAAAGTCATCGTCCTCGGATGGAACTTCGATCCGAGTATTGGCCACGACCTTGATGCGCTCGACGACCCCCAGCTTGAAGTGCTTGTCATCCCGCCCGACCTGCTCGACCGGCTCAAGAAAAAAGGAAAGAAGCTAAAACCCGACGAGGTGCGGTTCTCGTCCCTGCAATATCTTGTGCTCGGCGCAGCCACGCGACAAAGGAACGGCAAGGACGAAAGCCTTTCCATCGAGCTCGCCAATTATGTGCTGCTGTCTCCTGATGCGCTCAACCTCGACGACGCGAACCGCGCCAAGCTTGAGAAGATCGTCAACAAGGACCCGATGGCCCTTATCGAGTACTGGAGCGTGGATCCAAATTACGACGGGGAAGTCTTCCGGTCTGTCTGGCAGGATTATCGCGGGAACACTGAAAACGACGAGGACGCCTACCGGGTGGTGACAACCGCGCGTCTCGATGGCCTGCCCATTGTTGAGGGTAAGCGTCGTGTCTGTGTTCGCGCCGTGGACGTATTCGGCTTTGAGGCCGAGGCCATCGTGGAGGTCGCCTGATGGGCATCAATGATCTCACCCTTGCCAAAGAGCTTACGGCGCGCGTCGAAGCCGCCGCGGCGGGTCTTGAGGCGGGTTCGGCTCCCATCCTTACAGAGGTTTCGCCGGTTACTGCCGAGCTGCTCAAATGGTGGTTTCAGCAGGACTTCATTGATCTGCGCGATGTCAATTTCCATGCCGGACAGCGTCAGGCCATCCTGAACACCATCTATGCCCATGAAGTGCTGAAAACCTCGACCCTGGCCGGTCTTTATGGTGACGTCGCGCCTGCCGTGATGCTCGAGAGCGCTGTCTCCGCGGAACGCATTCGTGCAGGCAAGAACGCCTATCCGAAATACTGCCTGAAAATGGCAACGGGAACCGGGAAGACCTGGGTCATGCAGGCTCTTCTCATCTGGCAGGTCCTCAATGCCAATCATGAGGAAACCGCCTCCGGCCGCTATACCAAGAATTTTCTCATCGTTGCGCCGGGCCTCATTGTCTATGACCGAATTCTCGATGCTTTCATGGGCAAGGAACGCGCGGGCGAACGAGATTTCCAGAACTCCGATCTCTCGACATTCCGCGAGCTCTTCATTCCCGAACCGTACCGCGAAGAGGTCTTCCGGTTCGTCACGTCGGCGTTTTGCGTCAAGGAGGACATCGGCCGCAAAGTGACGAGCGGAGGGCTGGTGGCTCTCACCAACTGGCAGGCCATCAAGGAAGACAGCGAACTTGAGGAGGATGAGGAGACAGAGGCGCCAGGCATCGCCGCCGATCCCGCGATGGTCGCGAAAGACGTCCTGCCTCTTTCCCCGGGCACCGCGTCGGGCAACGATCTCAACGTCCTCAACCGTCAATATGAGCGGGGCAACACGCTCGAATACCTGAAGAGCCTGCCGGACCTTATGGTCTTCAACGACGAGGCGCACCGCATTCACGAAATCAAGCGTGAGGGTGAAGTGATGGAGGTCGAGTGGCAGAAGAGCCTGACCTTCATCGCGGAGCCGAAAGGCTCAAAATTCATACAGGTCGATTTCACTGCGACGCCGTATAACCAGGTCGGAAGCGGTCGGAATGTCCGCCTCTCTTACTTTCCTCACATCATCGTCGATTTCGACCTGAAGACAGCTATGCGCGCGGGACTAGTGAAATCCCTCGTGCTCGACAAACGGTCCGAGATCGGCGCGCTTGACAATGACAGCCTGGAGTTCAAGGCGGATCGCGACGAGGACGGCAATCCCGTCCTCGCGGATGGGCAGCGTGTCATGCTGCGCGCCGGCCTTGCCAAACTCAGAAAGCTCGAGACCGAGTTCGCACGCATCGACCCGGATCGGCATCCCAAAATGCTTGTCATGTGCGAGGACACCAATGTCACCCCGCTGGTCGAGGATTTTCTGAAGCTCGAGGGGCTGAACGCCGACGAAATCCTGCGCGTCGATTCCAACCGCAAAGGGGAACTCAAGAAGGAGGACTGGGCCGTTCTGCGCGAGCGGCTTTTTGACATGGATCGGCACCGGAATCCTCGTGTCGTCGTCAGCGTCCTGATGCTGCGCGAAGGATTCGACGTGAACAATATTTGCGTGATCGTGCCGCTCCGATCCACGCAGGCACGCATCCTCCTAGAGCAAACCATAGGTCGGGGTTTGCGTCTTATGTGGCGCGGCGACGAGTTCGAGGATGCCAAGCGTGAGAACCGCACCCTCATCCGAGGCGGGAAGCCGCCCAACAACATGATTGACGTGCTGTCGATCGTAGAGCATCCGGCGTTCCAGAGTTTCTATGACGAGCTCATGGCTGAGGGGCTGGCGGGAGAGGTCACAGAGGACGATGACTCGACCAGCAGCACCGGGGATCTGATATCCGTCGAACTTCGCGACGGCTACGAGGAGTTTGATTTCGCGCTGCCGTTCGTGCTCCGTGAACGCGAAGAAACGCTTGCAGATCGCGCCTTCGATGCCGATCGCCTCTCGCCGTTCGATGCCTTCAGTGTCGACCAGCTCAAGAAAATGATCGGCAAGGGCGATCGCTTCGTGTCCGAGGACGTGGAAGCCAAGACGCGATTTGGCGATTACCGCGTCCAGGGTGGCGTCATGACCGCCACCGGATACAACGATTATATCAGCCGGATTGTCCGGCGCATCGGCGAGCTTCTTTCGCAGCCGCTGACCAAGAGCGCCAAGGACTACGTCAACAAGGCCCACTTTCCCTATCTTCAGGTCAACAAGCCCCAGCTTGCCAGCTGGATCGACGGCTATATCCGAGCGCGCCTCTTCAATGGCCCGTTTGCTCCCCTCGAAGACGAAAACTGGCGTCTGCTCCTCAATGACGCAGTGACGACGCACATCATAAAGGCTGTTGCTCAGGAGCTGTTGCGCACCGAGAACACCGACACAAGCGATGACGGTGAGGTCACGCACCGGCGTCTTTCAGAAGTCGGCCGGATCGCAATGCGAGAAAGCGCCTCGCTCGCTGTTTCCAAATGCATCTATACCCGTCTTCCCTATCCGTCCCGTTCCGGACTGCTCGAACGCGCCTTCATCGAAATGGCCGACCGGGACGGCTCGGTCGAAGCATTCTGCAAGGTGCACGAACACAAGCATGTCTTTGTCCGCTTGAGATACGTCAAGGAGGACGGACTGCCGGCTTTCTACTCCCCCGACTTTCTTGTCCGAACCGGGAGCGATATTTTTCTTGTCGAGACCAAGGCGCAAGGTCAGCTCGCCCATCCGAACGTCAGACGGAAACGCACCGCCGCACTCGCATGGTGCGACCGCATCAATGCGCTCGACGTGGAGCAGAGATCAGGCCGCCTCTGGCGGTATGTGCTTCTCGGAGAGGACGTCTTCTACCAGTGGCGTGATCGGGGTGCGATGATGAAAGATCTGCTCGACTATGCGCGGCTGCGGCCGGTTGACGAACTGGGTCAACAAAGACTGGGTCTATAGCGGGAGGAAGTCATGCTCATTAACAAGAAGCCTTGGCCGCTCCTGACGGTTTGCAGTCTGAAAGCTCGCATAGACCCGCAACCAGACTACCAACGCCCGGCCGTGTGGTCTCTGGGCCAGAAGCAACTGCTGATCGATACGATCCTGCGAGGCTACGATATTCCGAAGTTCTATTGGCGGCGCGTGGCCATCAAACCTGATCGCTACGAGGTCGTCGACGGGCAGCAGCGCCTCAGAACCATCTGGGATTTCCAGGAGGGGGCATTCGCCCTGGCGAAAGACGCAGACCCAATCGGTGATCATGGGATTGCACGTTTGCGCTATGAGAATCTTCCTGACGATCTGAGGATCGCTTTCGACACCTATACGCTCGATGTTGTTGTCGTGGAAAATACTGACGACGATGAGATCAGGGAGATGTTCCTCCGGCTCCAGAATGGCACGACCCTCAAAGCTCAGGAGAAGCGCAACGCCATGCCCGGCGAAATGCGCATGTTCGTGAAGTCACTTGCCGAGCACCCATTCTTCGCCAGCTGTGGCTTTCCGAACAGCCGCTTCACCCACGATCTTATAGCTGCCCAGATGACTATGCTGGAGCTGGCCGGTGGACCGGCGAATGTGAAAAATGCCGACTTAAACCGCATGTACGCTGAACAGACGAGCTTCAATGCTTCGGGCCCCAAAGCTGCCAAGATCCGCCGCGTCCTGAACTATCTCAAGGAAATGTTTCCCACGAAAACTCCGGAACTCGAGCGCTACAGCACGGTGTCACTTTATTTGCTCGTTTCGCATCTGCTTGAGCGCTACGTCGTTTCTGGCTATCAGCCTGCTCTCGCACAATGGTTCATCGACTTCGAGCAGTACCGTCGTGCTCAGCGTGAATTACCCGTCGATCAATGCGACCCGGAAGTTGCTCTCTATCATGAGAAGACCAGTCACAGCACCGATGGTGCCGACAGTCTGCAATGGAGGCACGATTATCTCCTGAGACTGGTCCTCGATCGCTTCCCGGATATTCGACTGAAAGACGATCAACGTATCTTCACACACGATCAGCGTCTTGCCATCTATCGTCGCGACAAGGGTATCTGCCAGCTCCGCATTAAATGCGATGGCATCAAATGCGAGTGGGATCATTGGGAGGCAGATCACCGGGAAGCATGGTCGAGGGGTGGTGCCACGACCGTGGCCAACGGCCAGGTCGCCTGCCCAGCCTGCAACCTCGCTAAGAGCAACAGTAACGTTGCTGCTTAACTCAGGTGAATTGCTCACTTGAGAGCCCCTGAAATCCTCGTGCCCAACGCTTTTACTATGGCGCGACTCTTCTAACGATGAAAACGCCCCGAACATGTGCAGCGCGCGCTGTCAGGATCGGAACGCGTAGCGCTGGCCCTTGTATCGTACGGCTACTTGCCGTACAATGGAAGGTGAAGGAGAGAGACTATGGCAGGCACCACCAAAGAGCAGCGCCTCGAGACGCGCTGCACCGCCGATCAGAAGGCGCTCATTGCGCGGGCGGCCGCGTTGTCCGGCCGGTCTGTGACCGATTTCGCCAACAGCACGCTGGTCGAAGCCGCAACGCGCATCATCCGCGAGCATGAGCTCATCAGCCTCAATGCCCGTGATAGCCGCGCTTTCGTCGCGGCTCTCGGCAAGCCCGCGGCGCCGGGGGCTAGGCTGCGCAAGGCGGCTGCCCGCTATGCGGCCAGTCGTGGTAAGGAATGAGCGCAAGCTGGCTGATCGAGCCGCTCGGCAAGCGCCATGAGCGGGCAGCCTTCTCCTGCGGCCAGCCCTCGCTCGATCATTACATCAAGACCATCGCCGGACAGGATGCGCGCCGCTATGGCGCCGCACCCTTTGTTGTCCGTACGGAAGGCTCCTATGTGGTGCTCGGCTATTACACACTGTCCGCGCTTACCGTCGAGCTGACCGATGTTCCGGCAGAGCTTGCCAGCAAGCTGCCCCGCTATCCGCTCTTGCCCGCCACCCTGATCGGACGGCTTGCGGTCGCGGAGGCCGCCCAGGGCCGTGGCCTTGGCGAATACCTGCTCATGGATGCGCTCAGCCGCGCGCTGCGCGCCACTCATGAGGTCGCCTCCTGTGCCGTCATCGTCGATCCCATCGATGAGCGTGCGGCCGCCTTCTATGGCCGGTATGACTTTATGCCGCTCATGCGTGCCGATCGGCGCCTGTTCCTGCCGATGACTGTCGTGGCCAAGATCTTTCCATAAGGCCAGGCTCTGAAGCGTCAGCGCTGCTGGCCGGTGTTGGATCGTGCCCACATTTGACAATCTGCACATTACACCGTTACAATGAAAGAATGATCCGGCGCTTCAGAAGCAGGGCGCTCAAACGCTTCTATGAGCGCGGAGAGGACAGGCAGATCAATCCCGAACATCGGGATATCGTGCGCGATATCCTCGCGCGTCTGGATGCGTCCTCTGCGCCTGACGACATGAACTTGCCCGGCTTCCGTCTGCATCCGCTCAAAGGCGACTATGCCGGTTACTGGGCGGTGACCGTGCGGGCAAACTGGCGTGTGATCTTCCGCTTCGAGGACGGTCACGCCACGGACATCGATTATCTGGACTACCATTAAGGAGGTGATGCGTATGGCGATGCACAATCCACCGCATCCCGGCGAGGTCATAAGGCGGCAGTGTCTCGCGCCGCTCGGCCTCTCCGTCACGGATGCCGCCAAAGGGCTTGGGGTCTCGCGCAATACGCTCTCCATGCTGCTGAATGGCCGCGCCGGTATCTCGCCTGATATGGCGATCCGGCTCTCGAAGGGATTTGGCGGCAGCCCGGAGAGCTGGCTGCGCCAGCAGATGCAGTACGATCTCTGGCAGGCCGAGCAACGCGCCGGCAGCATCAAGGTCAGAAAGTTCGAGGCCGCTTAGAAAAGGGCGTCATTCGCTGGCCGGTCTGATGCGCCCGGCCTTGACCTCCCACGCATAGTTGCCGCGCATCCCGATGCGCGTGATGAGGCTCAGCACCATCCAGCCGAGCCGTTCCCCATCCTGCCGGTACACATCCACAAAGCCCCAGAAGCCATCATCGACCGCTGCCGTAATGACCGGCTCTTCCGCGCCGATCAGCATCAACTCATCGGCAGCGCATTTGTCTTCGCCGTCTGCTGCGCGCGCGTTGAGCGCCGCCAGCGCGCTCACATGCAAGGGAGCGTGAGGTTCGGTGTGCGCGATGGCTGTGACGAAGCGCGTCACGGCCATCGATGTGAGCATGGCGTGTGCTGCGGCGAGGCCGGCACGGGAGAGTGCGAACTGCGGGATCGCGCCTTCGGCAATGGCTTCCATCGCCTGTTTGAGCGCTTGCCTGTCCGGCGCCGGATAGCCGTCAAGACACCAGACAATGGCCCGGATGGGATTGTTTCTGTCCGCAGCAAAGACCTTCACCAGCCCTCCTTATGGTTCTGATCTTATTCTACAATTCCGCCGCTTAAGATTGTTTTAACCCTATGATGGGGCGCATCGGGCTTGGCCCGACCGCGCTCTACGCCGCGGTGCTCTGCCGAGCCCTTGGGTCTCGGCCGTACCGGTGACGATCGCTTGCGCGAAATCCTTCGCCAGCTTCGCTGACATCTTCGATCAGAAGGGCTTAGGGAGGGCGCTGCCCTCCCTCCCTTGGCACGCTTTTTACAGCATGACGCAGCCGCGTCCTGCGCATCCCGCGTGCGCAGGGATGCCCGTGCCGCACCCGCGTCACGCCCAAAATCGTACCGACCCACACCCTCCCGCTCTCGGCGAGGGCCAAGGGTTCATGTGCATGAACCCCTTTTCCAAAGGGGTTTAGGGGCGGCGAAGCAGCCCGAAGGGCGCGGGGCGCGCCCGCACGCAACCAACAACAGCAAATGGAGGAAACGAATGACCTATCCCACCACATTGACCAAGCATCCCCTCCACGGCTGGCAAGCCGTGACCGAAGTTGTCTTGCATGACACCGAAAAGGGCACGCGCATCTTGCGGCTGCGCACCGCCAAAGCCAAGGGCGGCATTGCCGCCACCGCATCCGTGTTCGTGCGCGAGGATTGCGGCGGCTACGCCACCGAAACCCACGCCATCTTTGCCGACTTCTACAAAAGCGGCATCGCGCCCGCCGCGTGCGCGCGCGTCACGCAGAAGGCCATCGAGAGCGCCCACCAGCACGCCTTGCCGTTCCTCGACGGGCTGATCGAGGACGCCACCGCCTTCTATGCCGCCAAGCAGCAGCAAGAGGGCGACAACGCCCACGAGGCGGCGGCATGAGATACAGCCACGCCTTCGATATCGCCTTTGAAGTCGTCACCGATCACGCCGCCGCGCGTGTCACCGCGCGCGAGATACGCGCCGCCCTCCAGCGGCGCGTCGAGACCCTGACCGACGACGAACTTCTGGAAGCCGTGGGTCTGCCCTTCGACAGCTACCCCCTGCCCGATGTCGCCCCAACCAAACCGCCGTGATTGCAGCACAGGACGGCGCGGACACCCCTGCCGCGCCGCCCGCTGGTGCAATCGGCACCCAACTCACAACAACAAACAGGAGAAACACCCATGAAACTCGATTATATCGACCTTAAAGACCTCAAACCCGCACCGCTCAACGTGCGCAAGCATGGCGGCGATGCCGTGGACGATCTCTTGCCCTCCATGCGCGCACTCGGCCTTATCCAGCCGCTTCTGGTGCGCAAGAACTGCCAAGGCTATGAAGTCGTCGCCGGTGCGCGGCGGCTCAAAGCCGCCACCCTGCTGGTGGACGAGCGCCGCGAATTTGAAACGCTCCCTTGCGCCATCCTCGAAGACGGCGACGATGCCACCGCCATCGCCGCATCACTGGCCGAGAACGTGGCGCGGCTGCCCATGGACGAAATCGACCAATTCCACGCCTTCAAGGCATTGGCCGATCAGGGACGCAGCGTGGATGCCATCGCCAGCGACTTCGGCGTCACCGAACGCCTTGTCAAGCAGCGCCTTGCGCTGGCCAGCCTTCTGCCCGCCATCCTCGATGCCTACCGCGACGAGGAGATCGACGCGCAAACACTGCGCATCCTCACCATGGCCAGCGCCAAACAGCAGCGCGCGTGGCTCAAACTGCACCGCAACCCCAAGGAACGCGCCCCCCACGCATGGCAACTCAAGGCGTGGCTGTTCGGCGGCGAAATCCCCGTCAGCAATGCGCTGTTCGACATTGCCGACTACAAAGCCCCGATCAAATCCGACCTGTTTGGTGAGGAACAATACTTCACCGATGCGGCGCTGTTCTGGGAACTGCAAAACAAGGCCATTGCCGAGAAGGCCGAGGGCTACCGTCAAGCCGGATGGGCGGACGTTCTCATCATGGACGCCGGACAACGCTACTTGATCTACGCCGACTTCACGCGCTGCAAGAAGAAGGACGGCGGCAAGGTCATCATCGCCAGCAACGCCCAAGGCGAGGTCGAGATCATGGAAGGCTGGCTCGAAAACAAGGAAGCTGCCCGCCGTGAGCGCGAGAAGGCCAAAGAGGACGGAACCTATCAGCCGCCCGTCAAGGCCGAACTCACCAAGCCCGCCACCACCTACTGCCACCTGCACCGCCACGCCGCTGTCAGGGTCGAACTGCTGTCCCATCCGCAGATCGCACTCCGGCTGCTGATCGCCCACGCCATCGCGGGCAGCGCCTTGTGGCGCGTCGAAGCCGAACCACAGAACGCCAACCGCAACGAAGCGACCGCAGCAAGCCTTGCCCAATCCAAGGCACAGCTGGCCTTCCGAGAGGAAAAGGCCGCCATTCTCGGCCTGATCGGCCTGCCCGACCGCAAGGCGCTGACCCGCTTCAAGCCCGCCAGCTATTACGACGAGGGCGATATGCCGCTCGATCTCGAAAAGCTGTTCGTCAAGCTGTCGGCGCTGTCCGACGAGGACATGCTGCGCGTCGCCGCCTTTGTCATGGCCGAAAGTCTGCAACAGGGCACGCACCTGATCGACACCCTCGGCAAGACGCTCGACGTCGATATGCGCCACTGGTGGCAGCCCGACGAGGCCTTCTACGATCTTCTGCGCGACAAGGCCGCGATCAACGCCATGCTCAAAGAGATCGCGGGCAAGCGCGTGGCCGACGGTAATGTCACCGAACCGGCCAAGACGCAGAAACAGATCATCCGCAACTACGCCGAAGGAAAGAACGGGCGCAAGAAAGCCGAAGGCTGGCTGCCGCGCTACATGACCTTCCCGCAAGGGCGCTATCTCAAACGCGCCTGATGTTCCTCCTGCTGGCCACTTGCCGCCTGATGGGTGCTCCCCCCGTCAGGCGGTCTTTGTGCGCGCGCCGCAACGGAAATATGCGCGCCATAAAAAATCCCCGCGCGCGCGGGGATTTTCATTGTGTGGGTGGTCACGGATTGCATCCGTGGCCATTGGCTTATCTTCAATTCTACATCGAATGCACCGCGCACGGCAAATATCTCCGTTCGCTCAA
>Ga0180221_1000333_pt1 | contig 46673 bp, 42 predicted proteins | sample eDN5th37CKraftMG_FD_151339 | JGI IMG/M metagenome (GOLD analysis project Ga0180221, IMG submission 151339) | Enriched Miracle-Growth compost microbial communities from Emeryville, California, USA - eDNA 5th pass 37_C Kraft MG (version 2) (version 2) ...
CGTCCTCGCCGGCGCGAAGTACATCGACGGAGAACGCGTCACCGACAACAACAACAAGACCACCGACGAGAAGGTCGCCGCCTGACGATCCTTCACCGCCTCATCCACAACTCTTGACAGTTGCTCCGTCCAGCCACGCGGCCGGCAGCGTGTCGATCCCCTCCCGCAGCGCCGCCCGGGCGACCGCGACCGCGTCGATGGCATCGGACTTGCCCGGCCTGCGCTCGCCCCGGCGGCTCTGGCCCATGAGCTTCGGCGGCACGCGGACCAGCCGCTCGCCGTGGCCGATCAGGCAGCGCTCCAGCCGGCCGGAGACGTGCCGGCAGTCCTCGATCGCCCACACCCGCTCGGCATCCAAGCCATGCGCCCAGCGCCACGCCTTCAGCATCCCATCCTGGCGGGCGTTGACCGTCTTGGTCGCGATCACGCGGCCGGTCGCCGCGTCTACCGCGGCCAACGTATGCGTGCTCTTGTGGGTGTCCGCGCCGATCACGATCATGCAACTCGTCCCTTCGTTGGGTTGCCACTGGCGAAGCGGATCGCCGGGCGGACACACCTCACTCGGGGCGGTTGCCACGCTCCTATCAAGTCACGCTCGACGAATCCTCGGGCGGCGGCGGACGACACAACCCATGTCGGTCAGACCACTGGTCGACAGCGACCCTAAGAGTCAGTCCGCCGCCGACCCGAGACCACACCGGCCCGGTCGGACGTCACCGCCCGGCACCCCGAACGCTGACAGTGAGGCGGCACCCTACGTGGCGGCCCGCCGCCGCGAAACCGGTGAACACCAGGGTCGGCCGCCATCGCAGGCGGCGGCGCCGCCTCACGCGGCCGCGCCCACCGGCCCGGCCACGACGCCCGCGTCGTACAGCCGCCCGATCTCGCCCGTGCTCAGGCCGAGCACGTCGGCCAGGATCTCCTCGGTGTGCTCGCCGAGCACCGGCGCGCGGCGCACCGGCACGCGGTCGACGCCGTCGAACCACAGCGGCGAGCCGGGCATCAGGTACCGCCCGACGCCCGGGTGCTCGACCTCCTCGAACATCGGGTTGGCCGGCGAGCAGCGCGGGTCCTCGGTGACGAGCTGGCGGAACGTCTGGTACGGGCCCCAGGAGACGCCGGTGCCGGCGAACAGCTCGCGGATCGTCGCCAGGTCGCGCGCGGCGAACCACGGCCGCAGCAGCGCCGCGATCAGGTCACGGGCCTCGAAGCGGCCGGTCTCGCTGGAGAGGTCGTGGCCGGTCGCCTGCTCGATCGACGCGCACGCCTCGTGGATGCCGGTCACGTCCTGCAGCGCCCGCCACTGCCGGGCCGTCAGCGCCACGACCATCAGCCGCCGCCCGTCGCGCGTCTCGAAGTCGTGGCCGAACGCGCCGTACAGGTAGTTGCCGTCCTTGGGCTGATCGTGGGCGCCGAGCTGGGCCTCGGCGATGCGCCCGAGGTTGCCGACCATCGCGAAGGCGACGTCCGACAGCGCGAGGCGCACCAGCCGGCCCTCGCCGGTGCGGCCGCGGTTGCGCTCGGCGGCGAGCAGGCCGACGACCGCGAGCGTGCCCATCGCGACGTCCCAGGCGGGCAGCACGCTGTTGAGCGGCTCGGCGAGGTTGCGCGGGCCCGTCGCCCACGGAAACCCGGTGGCCGGGTTGACCGTGTAGTCGACCTCGCTCGTGCCGTCCGGGTTGCCGGTCAGCGCCACCATGACGAGGTCCGGGCGACCGGCGCGCAGCCGCTCGTAGTCCAGCCACCCGCCCGCCGGGAAGTTCGTCAGAAACAGGCCGCCCTCCGGCCCGGGGGCGGTGATCAACGCCGTGGCGAGCTCGCAGCCCTCGTCGGAGCGCAGGTCGAGCTGGATCGAGCGCTTGCCCTTGTTGAGCCCCGCCCAGAACAGCGACTGGCCGTCGCCGGCCAGCGGCCATGGTCCAGGCCGCCGCCGATCTGGTCGAAGCGGATCACGTCGGCGCCCTGCTGGGCGAGGGTCATGCCGCCGAGCGGCGCGGCGACGAACGCCGAGCCCTCCACCACGCGCATGCCCTCCAGGATCGTGCTGCTCATGCCATCACCCCCACGAAGCGCCAGTCCAGGACCTCGGCGCTGCCTTCATCACGCTCCGCGCGCACCCGGGAGCGCAGATGCACCAGCCCGCCGCCACCCGCCAGGCGCTCGATCCGCTCGAGCTCCAGCTCGCTGCGCAGCGTGTCGCCCTCGAACACCGGCCCGACGTGGTCGCAGCCATGCCAGGCCACGATCGTCACCAGGTTCGGCAGCGCGCGCGTCGCCTGCGACGCGGCGAGCCCGATCGTGTGGCCGCCGTAGACCAGCCGGCGACCGCTGCCGTTCGCGTGGCGGTCGTGGTGCGCCATCGCCACGTTCAGCGTCAGCCGCGCCAGCTCGGGCGCGGCGCTGACCACGTCACCGCCCTCGACGACCCAGCGCTGTCCCTCCGTCAGCTCGTCCAGGTGCGAGCCCGGCGCCGCGGCGCTGAACGCGCCGAGGTCCCAGCCGTCGCAGACGCCGGCCAGCGCGTCGGCGTCGAGCTCGGTCGGGATGGCGTCGAAGTCGTCGGCGTGGCCGGTCGCCGCCTCGCGGTCGCGCAGCGGCAGCATCGCGCAGCGCCAGAAGTCGAGCACCGCGCGCTGGTGCTGGTCGACGGTGCGCACCCGCAGCACCGCCATGCCGGTGGGCCGGCTCGCGTTCTGGCGCAGGGCGACGACCTCGGTGGTGGTGTGCAGCGTGTCGCCGATCACCGGCGCGCGCCGCAGCTGCAGCCCCCGGTAGAAGAGGTTGGCGATCACCCGCTGCGTGATGAGCGTCGACTGGCCGATGGCGACGTCGCAGACGAGCGCCGGGTGCGCGAGCGCGGCGCCCGCGCCCAGCACCCGGCCGGCGAGCGGCGCGTCGAGGCTGAGGCGCAGCCGGTCGCCGAGGATCGCCTGATGCTGCGCCGCGTGGCCCTCGGTCAGCGTCAGCGCCGGGGCGCCCTCCACGACGTCGCCGACCGCCAGGTCCTCGAAGAACGGACCGCCCGCCTGCATCACGCGACCTCCTCGCCGGCCCGCGCGAGCACGCGCAGCGCGGCGACCCGCAGCGCCTCGTCGAGCATCTCCCCGTCGAGCGACACCGCGCCGCGTCCGCCGTCGCGCTCGGCCTCGGCGAGCGCGGCGACGACCGCCCGCGCGTGGGCGACCTCCTCGTCGGTGGGCCGGAACAGCGTGTTGAGCGGCTCGACCTGCGACGGGTGGATCGCCCACTTGCCGTCGAAGCCGAGGTCGCGGGCGCGGCCGGCGGCGGCGTGGAAGGCCGCGTCGGGCCGGATGCCGAGGTACGGACCATCGATCGCCTGCAGCCCGTTCGCGCGCGCGGCGACCAGGACCGCCTGCTGGGCCGGCAGCCAGGTCTCCAGCGTCGGCGTGGCGCCGAGCGACGCGGCGAGGTCGGCGTAGCCGAGGATCAGCGTGTCGAGACGGTCGGAGGCGGCCGCGATCTCGGCGACGTTCGCCAGCCCGGCCGCGGTCTCGATCAGCGCCTGCACCCGCAGCGGCGTCCGCCGGGAGCCGGCCGCCTCGGCGCCGTCGAGCAGCCGGTCGACGAACGCCAGATCGCCGGCGCTCTCGACCTTCGGCACGACGATCGACCTCGGCCGGTCCGGCAGCGCGGCGAGGGCGACGACGTCGGCGTGGCACCACGGCGTCCGCGGCGCGTTGACGCGCACGGCGGTCATCGGCCCGTCCCAGTCGGCGAGCGCCGCCACGGTGCGCTCTCGCGCCTGGTCCTTGACGGACGCCGCCACGGCGTCCTCGAGGTCGATGACGATCTCGTCGGCGGGCAGGCCGGCGGCCTTGGCCAGCATGCGCTCCGAGGAGCCGGGGACGGAGAGGCAGGAACGGCGGGCGGTCACGATCATCGGACGTCCGAGTATCGGAGTTCCGAGGAGTTCTGTCCAGGCCGGCGGCGGACGATCCCGACCAACGGGGGGTCGTTCTCGGCTCGACGCGGAGGTCGGGCGAGGGTTGGCGTGGGCGGCGGACCGGCGGCGCCGGTCGAGCGTCCGCGACAGGCGCCGGTCGCCGCCCTCGCGGGGCCACCCCGCGCCATGACCCAGAGCCGGACGCGCTACTTCGCCGTCATCTTCGTCGCCGCGATGCCCGCCACAGCGGGAGTGCCGCAGCAGCGACCGCGATCGCCACCGCCTGCGCGAGGAACTGCGCCGAGCTTGGGGCTCCAAGGGTCAACAACACCTGTACGAGGTGGGTCAGGAACAGGGCCGCGACGGCGCTCGCCACGACGCTGCCCTTGCCGCCGGCCAACGAGGTTCCACCCACGACGACTGCTGCGATCGACGGGAACAGGTAGTCGTTGCCGATGCGCACGGTCGCGCTCTGGAGGTAGCCGACGAGGAGCACTGCGGCGGCGGCGAAGCAGACCGCGCCGACGACGTACGCCCCCAGAACGTAACGCTCGACCGCGACGCCGCCGGCGCGTGCAGCCGCGGGACTCGCTCCGACCGCAACGAAGCGCCGGCCGACAACCGTGCGGTGGACGACGAACGTGACGATCGCCACGACCATGACCGCGACCCACGCGACGACAGGCACGCCAAGCACCTTTGAGCCGGCGAAGCTCTGAAGCGATTCCGGCGCCGCAGCCGACGGGAGACCACGGGTGTAGGAGAGTGTCGCCCCGAGCAACAGCGAGTTCACCGCCAGGGTGACGATCAACGGCGTGATCGAGAGGCGCGTGACGAGCAGTCCGTTGACCAGTCCGATGACGACGGCAACCACGAACACCGCGGCGAGGCCCCCAACCAAGGGCGCGCCAGAACGCTGCATGAACAACGGCAGCACCATCGCGCACAGCGTGATCGTCCCGGGCACGGAAAGATCGATGCCCCGTTGCTGCACGATCAGTGTCTGGCCGACCGCGGCCACCGCGAGGACCCCTGAGAACGTGAGCGTCGACGCCAGCGACGGGCCCGTGAACGCGTCTGGAACGACGATGGCACTGATCGCGAACAGGACTGCGGTGGCGATCCAGATGGGCGCATACTCCGCAGCAGCGATCGCGCGCCACGCCCGACGCACCGCGGACTGGCGGGGCACTGCGAGGCTCGGTGGCTCAAGCGAGGTCATGCCGCTGCCGCCTGAGTCAACTGCCGCGACTTCGAGTAGAGCGCGACAGCGAAGAGTGTCATGAGTCCCACCAGGTATGCCTCCCACTGGGTACTGAGGTCCAAGAATGGGATGGCGGCGACCACCTGTTGAACGAGAACCGCACCGGCGAGGGCCCCCACGTATGAGCCGCGGCCGCCGAAGATGCTCGCTCCGCCGATCACCGCGGCGCTGATGCTGATGAGCGTGTAGTTCGTTCCTCCTGACGGGTCACCGGAGCCGAGCTGGGCGAGCAGCGCGATCGCTCCCACGCCTGCAAGAAGACTGCATGCGACGTACGCGGTCAGCCGAACTCGTTGCGGTCTGAGGCCGACGACCCGAGCCACCTCGGGATCCGAACCGATAGCGCGCACGGCAAGGCCCCATCGCGTGCGAACGAGGACGATCTGCAGGGCGATCGCCAGGACAACCACCACGATGAACGCGATGGGGATGGGCCCGATCTGCGCGGTGATCGCGTCGACGATCTCACCGTCGATGATCCCACCCGGCGTCGGACGGAGCAGGAGCGAGAGCGCCTGAAGCGCAAAGAAGGTGGCGAGCGTGGCGACGAGCGGCGACAGCTTGATCCGATCGATCAAGGCCCAGTTGACGACGCCACAGGCAATCGCCACAAGGGCGATCAACACCCATCCCAGCACCTGCTCGCCCGGCGAGTTGCTCGCGGTCAAGAAGAAGGAGCCAACCACGACCAAGAACCCCATCAGCGGCCCGACGGAGAGGTCGATGCCAGCCGCCATGAGCACGGTCATCTGGCCAAGCGCCACGGCCACGAGCGGGGCCATGAGCATCAACGTCGGCCCGATGTTGCGATCGGTCAGGTAGAGCGAGTCGGCCGCCGTCGTGTAGATCGCCAACGCGATGACCGCGACGGCCACCATCGCCACCGGCGCCGAATCGGTGGCGAGCCACCGTATCGGCGCAGCGGCAGTCCGCCGAACCCGCCGGCGTTCGGTCGTCGACGTCAGGGCGGCTCGCGTGATCGCCTCCTCGGTGACGTCAGCGCCGTCGAGCACACGGACGATCGCTCCGCGCGAGAAGACGGCGACACGATCACAGAGCCCGGCGAGCTCCAGCGCATCCGCAGACACCACGATGATCGCGGTCCCGCTGTCTGCCGCCAGGTCGCGCAGGATGCGGTAGATCTCGACCTTCGCGCCGATGTCGACGCCTTGGGTCGGCTCGTCGGCGAGCAGCACCTGCGGGCGAGTGGCGATGACGCCCGCTAGCACCGCCTTCTGCTGGTTGCCGCCCGACAGCGACTCGATCGGGGTGTCGAGCGACGGTGTGCGCACGGCGAGGCCGTCGATGGACCGCTCGACGTATGCGCGCTCGCGCGCATGGGTCATCACGCCGCACTTGGCGGCGGATCGCAAGCCGCGGAACGAGACGTTCTCGCCAACACCCAGGCCGGGGATCACGCCTTCGCGATGGCGATCGCCGGGCAGGTAGGCGATGCCGGCGCGGATTGCCCGCTGTGGCGAGGAGGTTCGCACCGTCCGCCCAGCGATCTGCACGGTCCCCGACGATCGCGCCAGCCCAGCAAGCGCTCGTAGGGTCTCGCGTTGGCCGTTGCCCTCGATTCCGGCAAGGCCGAGGATCTCGCCCGGTCGCACGTCGAGATCGATCCCGGCGACGCCCGGTGCTCGGAAGTCTCGCAGCGAGAGCCTCGGCTCAACGTCAGCCACCGGCAACGGCTTGTCCGGGAAGGTGGCCGCGAAGCTCCTCCCCACGATGAGGTTCACGATGTCGGATTCGGCGAGCTCGCCGGCATCGTGCGTCCCCCGTCCGCGACCGTCGCGCAGGACGGTGATCCGTGACGCGATCGCCTTGACCTCGTGAATACGGTGGGAGATGTAGAGCACTGCTCGACCCCTGGCAGCGTGGGATCGCACCCGCTCGAAGAGCCGCTCGACGTCCTCGCCTGCAAGGTGCTCGGTCGGCTCGTCGAGGATCAGTACCTGCGGATCCGCAGCGAACGACCGGGCGATCTCCACGATGAACCGGTGCTCCGGCGGCAGCTCGTCCACGCGACTGGCTGGGTCGATGGTGATGTCCTCGCCCCACTCGCGCAGCAGGCCGGCAGCCCACGCCCGAGCCTCACTCGGGCGTGGGCTGCGCGCTGCACCCATGGCGAGCGCCATGTTCTCGGCGACGCTGAGGTCGGGAAGCAGAGCAGGCTCCTGCCGGACGATCGCCACGCCGAGCTCCCGCGCTCGCTGAGGCGTCTGTGGATCGAGCACCGTGCCGCCGACACGAACCGTGCCGGCATCCGGAACTACGGCCCCAGAGATGACGCCCATGAGCGTTGACTTGCCAGCGCCATTCTCACCGACGATGCCGTGAACCTCTCCGGGTCGAACCTCGAGGGTGACGTCCTCGAGCGCAGTGACACCGGGGTAGGTCTTGGTGACGCTGTCGACGTAGAGTGCCAGAGCCTGCACGCTGCTCATTTCCTCGCTCAGCGTTCGCCGCTCACTTCGAGAACAGCTCTTCCAACTGCTCGGGCGTCAGGTCAGCCGTCAGGTCCGCGTCGGGCGGGAACGACTTGTCGCACGGCATCTGCTCGCCGTCAGGCGTGTACTTGAACGCCTTCGGGCGCAGCAAGCTGGCCTCCTCGGTCGGGAGATCCTGGGCGGCTGCCATGCCGATTCGCAGCCCGAGACGCGTCATGCTGGACGTCTCACCGTGCACGATGAAGGGATACGGAGTCTCCAGCCACTGGCACCCGATCTCATTCGACGGCGTGATCGAAGCGAAGACGGGCGGCTCCATCCCGGCCTTCTTATAGGCCTCGATGACACCAGCGTCGGTCCCGTTGAAGTCGCTGATCACAGCATCGATGCGGCCGTGCTTGGCCAACAGCCCGGTCATCACCTTCTGCTTCTGGGCGGGATCCCAGTTCGTGTCATTGATCCGGTCGGGCACGAGCTCCAGGTTCGGATACTGCTCGAACGCCTTCTTGACACCGGCGAAGAAGCCGTTGCTCGTCTCGTTGCCGGGCGTCCCGCCAAGATACGTGACCTTGCCCCCGTCTGGCAGTTGCTCGTTGATGAAGTCAGCCCACTCCTGCGCGATGTACTCGGTGTCGAAGACGACCGAATCGACGAAGTCCTCCCCGGGCTTGCCACCGGCGTTGCCGAGGATCGTCACAACCTTCACGCCAGCCTGGGTCGCCTTGCGAATCGCCGGCAGCTCAGCGGCGCCGTAGTCCGCCGAGATGACGATCACGTCGACACCCTGCGAGACGTAGCTGTTGATGTCCGCGATCGCCTTCTGCTGATCGTTGATGGCCTCGTCGAACTTGGCCTCCTCGATGTTCGGGCACTTCTCGGCCTCATCCATGAACTCGGCCGCCGACTGGGTCACCCACGTGTTTCCGCCAGCGCTCTTCAGATAGCCGACAACGACCGGCTTGTCGCCACAGACGGTGGTGATGTCGCCTGCCTTGCCACTGGTCTGGGCGCCCTCGCTCTTGGTCGTCGGCGTCGCACCCGCCGATGCGCCCCCCGACTCGTCGTCCGAGCCGCATCCTGCGGCGAGCAGCGCGACCAGCGCGAGCGCCGCGAGCCCGGCGCGCGACAGCGTCTGGTGCCTCATACGACCTCCTCCTTGCTGCGACTAGGCGCCCTCGGCCCAGCCAAACGATTGGTAGTTACTCAACCGAACTCCAGCTCAGCGGCGCTGTCTCGCTGTGAGACACCGCTAGGCGGCGTCGCGCTTCAGTCGCGCGAGCACTTGATCGCGCAACTGCCCGCGCGCCACCTTCAGCCCCGCCGTGCGCGGCAGCTCATCGACGAAGAGCACCCGGCTCGGCTTCTTGAAGCCCGCGAGCTGTGCGCGGCAGTGGTCGATCACCGCCTCCTCGGTGAGCGCCGGCTGCGACGGGTCACGCACGACGACGGCGAGGACCGTCTGGCCCCACCGCTCGTGCGGGACGCCGACCACGGCCACTTCGCGCACGCCGCACAGCTCGCCGATGCACCGCTCGACCTCGCTGGGATAGACGTTCGCCCCGCCGCTGACGATCAAGTCAGTGCGCCGCTCGGCAATGCGTACGTGGCCGCTGGGGGCGATCGTTCCCAGGTCGCCGGTCCTGAACCAACCGTCCTGCAGCACCTCTGCGGTGGGCTCGGGACGCTGCCAATAGCCCGCCATGAGGCCCGGCGAGGAGAAGCAGAGCTCGCCGACCGTTTCGCCGTCCCAGGGGAGCGACGCCCCGTCGCTGTCGATGAGCTTGATGGCGACCTCGACCGCGCTGCGCCCCACGGAGCCGAAGATCGCGTCGCCGGGCCCGGCACTGAGGTAGTCCTGCGCCGTCGTGCAGGTCATCAGCCCGCCCGAGTTCTCGGTCATCCCCCAACCCTCGACGAGCCGGCTGCCGATCACCGCGTGCAGCGCCTCGAGCTTCTCGGGCGGAGCCTTGGACGCGGAGTGGAGCAACGAGCCCAGCGGCGCTAGAGCCGATGGATTCGCCTCGAACGCAGCGGTGACATCGTCGAGAAGCGGCGATGGCACGTACGCGAACGTCACGCGGTCGCGCTCGACGGTGTCGAGCAGTTCGTCAGCGCTCCACCTGCCCATGATCACCAAGGTGCCGGCCAGGTACATCGTGCACAGAACGTGCGCGGGAACCACAGCGACGAACGACATCGAACCCGTGAGCGCGACCGTCGCATGTGGGGGCAGGCGAAAGGAGTTCGCGTTCATCCGACCGATGGCCAGGACACTGCGGTGCGTGAGCATCGCGCCTTTCGGCCGGCCCGTGGTGCCGCTCGTGTAGCCGAGGATCAGCAACGCGTCGGGATCCGGCGGCGCGGGGCGTCCTCGGCCACCGCGCTCGACGAGATGCTCCCAACGAGCGTCCGCACCCAGATGGTCGGCGCCCACGGCGATGGTGAGCATGTCTTCGTGGCCGACCGCGTCGACGGCGGATACCGATTCCGCCATGTCGTCGCTGTAGACCAGTGCACGTGCGCCGCTGTCGCTCAGCAGGAATGCCGCCTCGGGCGGCGCGAGGCGCGCATTGATCGGCGCGACGACCAGCCCCGCCTTGGCCGCTGCCAGATAGAGCTCGACGTACTCGACTCGGTCCGCCATCCAAGCGGCAACACGATCGCCGGGCTCGAGACCGGCAGCCAGCAACGCATTCGCCAGCCGGTCGGTGCGATCGTCAAGCTCGCGATAGGTTCGCGCCGCTCCCGCGCGTTCGCGGACGGCGACGCGTTCGGGAAATTGCGTGGCCGCGCGGGCAACGAGGTCGCCAACGGTCGCGAACGCGATGCTCACGCCACCGCGCCCTGCATTGCCGGCGCGACCTCTCGCGCGATGTAGTCGAGGCGCTTGGTGGCCTCCTCGATGGGCTCGCCGGGCAACGCTCCGAAGAAGTGCACCTCTTGGACGCCTGCCTCCTGAGCTTCACGGAGGAAGCCGACAGCCCCGTCGGCGTCGAGGAACGTGTAAAAACCGTCTTCGACGAGCTTGGCCGCATCGGTGTACGGCTCGATCTTCAAGAATCCATATTCCACGTACTGGTTCACCTGGTGGAGCATGCAGTCGCCAAGGCGGGCGAGCGCCCGCTCGGGATCCGGGTCGATCACGGCCCAGGCGGTACGGCAGGTCCGTCGCTCGATCTCCGGCACGCCGTGGTCCTCGCACGCAGCGAGATAGCCCACAACCTCTTCGTTCGTTGACGCCATGAAGCCGTTCCCCAGGCGAGCGGCGCGCTCGAGTGCCGCTGGCACCGTGCCCCCCATCCAGATCGGTGGTCCCCCAGGGCGGACCGGTCCCGGAGAGACCTTCAGCTCGGGGAACGCCCAGTGCTGCCCGTCGAAGGCAAACGGCTCTCCCGAAAACGCCTTGCGCAGGATCGCCATCGCCTCCTCCATCCGACTTTTTCGGTGACGCGGCGTCGTGCCGAAACCGAGGAACTCCTGCTCGCGATAGCCGTTCGCCACGCCGAGGCGAAAACGGCCGCCGGAGAGCGCGTCGACCGTGAGCGCGTCCTCGGCCACCCGCAGCGGATGGTGAAGCGGGAGCTGGAGGATGTTAGTAGCGATGCCGACTCGACGCGTCCGTGCGGCGATCGCAGCGGAGAGCGCGAGCACGGAAGGCGTGTACCCGTCGTCGACGAAATGGTGCTCAGAGACCGACACCGCATCGAACGCGGGGTTGGCCTCGACCCAGTCGATCTGCTCGAAGATCTGGGCATAGCGCTCTTCCCACGGCTGGCGCCAGGCGGCGGGGTTCCGGAAGTCGTAGAAGACGCCGAACGTCATCGGACCGGACATTGCACTCCCTCGGGTGATGATTCTGAACGTGGACGCCGATCAGCCGACGGCTACGGGACTCACAGGGCTGGCGGTCCCGCCGGTCACGAGCAGCGGGCTCACCGAGAACAGGAACTCGTAACAGCGATCGGCGGACAGGTCGTCGAGCTTCAGGTGCTCAACGAGATGAATCCCGCGACGCACGAGCAGTTCGACGTGCGCCCCGAGGAACGCGTCGCGGTCGAACGGCTGCACCTCTACAGCGGTGTTGTCCGCACCAACGACGACGACATCGCGCTCCCCGAGCCATGTGGCGACGTCCAAGCCGATGCCGGGCTGCTCCAGCGACATCTCGGCACCGTTGGCGAAGAACCACTCGACCCAGCCTGTGCGGATGAGGACTGCATCGCCGGCCCGTACTTCCGTTCCCTGTGCCGCGAGGGCGTCGGTGAAATCCGCGAGCGTGATGCAGTAACCGGGGTCGAGCCAGCCGACGCCCTTGTGCCGAGCGACGTCGACGAGCACGCCGCGTGTGACGATGCCGCCCGACTTCTCGATGCCGCACCGCTGGGCGCCTCCGTACGCCTTCATGTCGTCGTGGGCGAACCCATTGTAGATGGCGCCCTCGTGGTAGACGTGGCACAACGCGTCCATGTGTGTGACGGTGTGTGACGCCATCATCAGCATGTCCTCGTTCGTACCCACGCCAGGCTGGGCACCGTAGGCGGCGTACATCTCCTCGTCGGAGTGGTTTACGAGCGTCAGGCGCTGCGGGATGCCGCGGTACTCGACGTTGGGGACCCCCGCCCGCTGGATCGGCAGGCCGAGCGTGTACACCTTGCCGGTGGTCGGCACCTTCAGGGCCGCCAGTGTGAGTTCGGGCGTCAACAGGTTGCGGGCGCCGATCTCGTCGTCATCGCCCCACCGGCCCCAGTTGGTGTCTCGCGTCGTGCCGCTCTCCGTTGCTCCCATCTCGCTGCCTTTCCCTCGACCCTGACGAGGTTCAGATGATCTCCGCACGGAGCGTCCGCGCGCGTCTCAATGCGAGACGTGATCAGGGCGTGACGCGACGGTCGCGCACGCCATGTCGGCGTAGACGAGGGCGATCGCCTGCGGAGAGGCCGGCCCGCCGCGTCGGTACCAATCCGTGATGCCGTTGATCGCGCCGAACAGCCAGTACATGGCATAGCGCGGATCGATGTCGGACTGGACGGCGCCCGCGTCCTGCCCCTCGAGCAGCAACTGCTCGACGAACCGCTCGTAATGCCGCCGTTGCTCGAGCATCACTTCCCAACGCTCGCCAGCCAGGTAGCGGCGCTCCCGGTGATAGATGCCGACCCGCTCGATGTTGTCGAGGTAGTAGCGGACGTAGAGCTCGACGTAGCGGTGGAGCCGGGCGAGGGCCGGAAGAGGGAGCCGCGCGACGTGGTCCACGATGCTCGCCGCCTCGCGGTGCGAGCGCTCGAAGATCTGGAAGAGCAGATCCTCCTTCGAGGTGACGTAGTGGTAGAGGCTGCCCTTCAGAATGCCGACCGCGTCGGCGATGTCCTGGATCGACGTGCCGGCGTAGCCCTTCTCCCAGAAGAGCCGCACGGCGGCGTCGAGCACTTCCTCTCCCCGGTGATGACGGTGAGATCCTCCGATCCCCCGCGTGTCGAGCGCCGCCATGTCACTGAGCGACGTAGCCTCCGTCCACCGGCAGCGCAACCCCGGTGATGTAGCTCGAGGCGTCGCTGGCGAGGAAGACGACGGCGTTGGCGATCTCGTCTGCCTCGGCGACCCGGCCCAGCGGCACGCGTGATGCGTAGAGCTCTGCGACCTCGTCTGCCGCGTCCTCGCCCCTCTGCATGAAGCCGGGCAGCATCGGCGTGCGCACCGGTCCCGGGCAGACCGCGTTGACCCGGATCGCGTCGTCAGCAAGGTGAACGGCGAGGACCTTCGCGAGGCCCACCAGACCTGACTTCGTCAGGGTGTACAGCGGCGTCGTGCGCGAGGCCACGAGTCCCGCCGCCGACGCGGTGAAGATCACGGACGCGCCCTTGCCGGTCTTGCGCATCAGCGGCAGCGCGAGTTGCGTCAGGAAGAAGTTGCTCTTGAGGTTGACGTCGATCGAGCGCTGCCACTGCTCCTCGGTGATGCCGTCGATCCCGTGCGGGTTCGGGATTCCGACGTTGCCGAAGAGCACGTCGATGTGGTCGCGGGTCTCCGCCACTTCGGCGATCACGCGCTCGAGCTGGGCGACGTCGCTGCAGTCGGCCTGATGCGCAGTCGCCGAACCGCCGATCTCCGCAGCAACCCGTTCAGCGGCGGTGCCGTCGAGATCGATCACGGCGACGTTCGCTCCTTCCTGCGCCAGACGGATCGCCGACATGCGTCCGATGCCCGAACCGCCGGCCGCGACGACCGCGACTTTCCCCTCGACTTGCCCCACGCTCGCTCCTTTCGCTGCGGACCACCTCCAGCGTCGCCCAGAGATCCCTCGTGCTGATGTCTCAGTTCGAAACGAGCTCAACGAGCGGCATCGATCGTGACCACGCGCGCCCGGATGAGCCACTCGCCGTCGACTTCAGCGAAGCGGTCGTGGTACACCGCCGTGAAGGCGATTCGCACCCCCGCCGCGCTCGTGCGCAGCAGTGCGGCCGAGCAACGGCCGACGAGCTCGTTGCCGTCGCGCTCGACCAGGTGATGCCACGAGACGTGGCGACTCGGGCCGTCGCCGGACGCTGCCCAATCGCGGGCGAAGCGCTCGAGCTGCTCGCGTCCGCGAACCTCCAGCGGACGGGTCGTGCGTAGCACGCCGTCGGGGGTGAAGCACCGCGCCCATCCTGCGGCGTCACCGTCATCGATCGTGTTGGCGTATCGCGCGTGCAGCTCCAGGATCGCTCGGTGCTCGCCCATGCGCTGAGGATGGCGGCAGAGGATGTCCCGAGCCGTCCCAGCATGAGACGCGAAGGCGGCCCACGGCGGGGAGCTCGCCCTAAGGTCGCTCGCACCCATGAGCATCGAACCCTCTTCTTCGCCACGCGAGCTCGCCGGACAGGTCGCCGTGGTCACGGGGGCCGGGGGTGGGATCGGCCGGGCGATCGCCCGCCGTCTCGCCGCCGCCGGCGCACGCGTGATCGCCGCTGACCGTCGGCTCACCGCCGCACAGCAGACCGCCGACGTCGATGGCATCGACGCGCGCGAGCTCGACGTCACCGACAGCTCGGCCGTGGCCGACCTGATCGGAGCCACCATCCGCGACCACGGTGCGCTGGACGTGCTGGTGAACAACGCGGGCATCGTGGGCCGCCGAGCGCCGCTGGCCGAGCTGGACGAGGCGGACTTCGACCGCGTCATGGCGGTCAACGTCAAGGGCGTCTTCCTCGGCCTGCGTCATGGCCTTCCGCCGATGCTCGAGCGTGGCCGCGGGGCGATCGTCAACGTCGCCTCGGTGACTGCGGTGCGCAACGAGCCGCAGCTCGGTGTGTACGCGGCCAGCAAGCATGCGGTGGTCGCGCTCACGCGGGCGGCGGCGATCGAAGCGGCGCCGCGTGGGGTGCGCGTCAACGCCTTGCTGCCCGGGCCGACCAACACCCCCATGGTCGCGGGCACGCCCGACCGCCCGACCGGAGCGCTGGAGGCCTACTCACGTACAGTCCCGCTGGGACGGGTGTCCAGCCCCGAGGAGCAGGCGGAGGTGGCGCTGTTCCTCGCTTCGCCTCGGGCGTCGTTCGTGACGGGCGAGGCGCTCCTGGCCGACGGCGGGTTGGCGTACTCGACCTGAGCGTCAGGCGCCGCAGCAGAGGCGCCGGCTGCGGGCCGGCGCCTCTTGCTTGCTGGTCCTCGCGATCAGGCGACGGCGGCGCGGTCTTCCTCGTTTGTCAGGACAAGGCCCTCGAACTCGCGGGCTTCGCGCCACTCCTCCAGCCACTTGAAGAACTGGGTCGAGGGCTGATAGATGCCGACCGTGATGTTGCTCCGACGATCCTCCGGCTTGCCTTCCGCGTTGAAGTAGCCCGGCGTGCAGGCCTCCTGGAACGGACGCCTGACCTCGTTGTTGTAGGTGTCCATCACCTCCTGCCACGCCTGCTCGGCCTCTTCCGTGGCCTCAACGGTCGCGACGCCCTCGTCCATGCAGTGCCGAACGATGAACGCGACGTGGTCGGCCTGCTCCTGCAGCATGTGCGGCACGCTGATCGTCGAGCCGGTCTGCGTGAGCCCCATGAAGAACATGTTGGGGAAGTTCTTGCTGAAGAGGCCGTGATAGGTGCGCAGGCCATTTGCCCACTTCTCCGACAGCTTCATCCCGTCACGACCGATCACGTCGTAGCCAGCCTGGTGGACCCAGGTCGTGCCAAGCTCGAAGCCCGTGCAGAAGACGAGACAGTCGAGCTCGTACTCGACGCCGTCGACGACGACGCCGGTCTCGGTGATCCGATCGATGCCGGTCGTCGACGTGTCAACAAGGGTGACGTTGTCGCGGTTGAAGGCCGGCAGGTAATCGTCGGCGAAGCCAGGGCGCTTGCAGAGGGTCCGGTAGTAGGCCTTGAGCGCAGCGGCCGTCTCCGGGTCGCGGACGTGCTGGTCGACCCGAGCGCGAATCATCTCGTTCCACTCGTAGTCGGCAGCCTCCATGGCCTCACCGACGGCGACCGGGTCGGTCTGCTTGTCCTCCGGTAGGGCCTTGACGGCGGCGATCATGTGCCGGAAGAACCGCGCCCATCCGTCGTCGACCTCGCAGGGAACGTCCTCGTAGCAGGAGATCTGGTTGAAGCTGCGCTCGCGCTCCTTCTGCCAGCCGGGCGGAAGCGACCGGAACCACTCGGGGTCCGTGGGGCCATTGTCACGGACGCCAACCGCCGTGGGCGTGCGCTGGAAGACCACGAGCTTCTGCGCCGACTCGGCAAGCTTTGGAATGACCTGGAGGCCGGTGGCGCCGGTCCCGATGACACCGACGCGCTTGTCATGGAGCTTCGTCAGGTTGCCGGTGGGGTCGCCACCGGTGTAGTCGTACTCCCAGCGGGCGCTGTGGAAGGCGCGTCCCTTGAAGCTCTCGATCCCCGGGATGCCTGGCAGCTGAGGACGGCTGAAGATGCCGCTCTGGGTGATGACGAACCGCGCACGGAGCGTGTCGCCGTGCGAGGTGGTCACGACCCAGCGGGCGTCGTCCTCGTCCCAGACGATGCCCTCGACCTTGGTCTGGAACAGGGCGCGGCGATACAGGTCGAAGTGCTTGCCCAGGGTCTGGCAGTACGCGAGGATCTCCGGACCGGTGACGTACCGCTCGGTCGGCATGTACCCGGTCTCCTCCAGGTACGGGAGGTAGATATAGGACTCGACGTCGCAGCGGATCCCGGGGTAGCGGTTCCAGTACCACGTGCCGCCGAAGTCCGCGGCCCTGTCGAGCATGAGGAAGTCCTCGACACCCGCCTTCTGCAGCGTCGCCGCGGCGATCAGTCCGCCGAAGCCGCAGCCGATGATGAGGGCGTCCAGCTCCCGCTCGACGGGCTCCCTCGGCTCCGGCGGGCCCGCCCACGGGTCGGTGTCGAACTTGGCGTACTCCCCCTCCAGGAACTTGTACTGATCCGTCCCGGACGACCGAATGCGCTTATCGCGCTCGCGGCGGTACCTCTCGCGAATCGTCTCGATGTCGATGTCCGTCCGGACGGGCGTGTCAGCTGAGTTGCTCATCGTCTCCTCGCAAGATGGACCGCGTGTCGGCCGAGTATCCGGCGCGTTACGGGCCCCGAGACGTCTCAGTTGGAGACACTCTCTGGCCCGGCCGGCAGCGCCGGCCGCAGCGAGAGCAGAGGGCGACGAGGAGGCGGCTCAGCCGGTCGTCGCCTCGAGGTCGAGGCCGTAGGAGCGCATCTTGCGATAGAGCGTCGCCCGCCCGATCTCCAGCAATTCCGCCGCCCGGGTCTTGTTGCCGCCGGCCTCCCGGAGCGCCTGCACGATGGCGGTACGCTCGACCTGGTCGATGCGCCGCAGCCGGTGACTGCCCCGCTGGTAGGTCGGCGGCAGGTCGGCCAGGACGATGTCCGTCGTGCGCTTGCGCGTCAGGAGGACGCGGATGAGGCTGTCGAGCTCGCGCACGTTGCCCGGCCAGTCGTAGCGCATCAGCGCCTGGATCGCTGCGGGCGACATGCGCGCGTGCGCCCCGCGCCGATCGATGAGGTGGGGGACGAGGTCGAGGAGGTCTTCGGCGCGTTCGCGAAGCGGTGAGACCTCCAGCTTGATGCCGAACCTGTCGGCCGGAGTCCAGGACGGACGCTCGGGCGTGGAGGTGTATGTCGCGATGATCCGCGAGCCGACCGACTCCGCTGAGATTCCCAAGTTGGCCAGGGCGTCCATCGCCATCGGCGGCAGCCCGCTGACGCGGCGCACGATCACGGTCGTGTCCGGCTGCTCGATCGCCGCGGCGGCGCGCTCGACCAGCTCGCTGACCGCCTCGTGCGTCGTGGCGCGGGACGCGTCGAGCAGGACACGATCGGCTCCGGCGATCGCCTTGGCGAGCTCGAGCTTCCCACAACCCGCCTCACCGACGATCATGACCGGCACTCGGTGCTGACGCAGGCTGTCGGCCTGCTCGCGCAGATAGCGGGAGGCGCCACTGCGGCCGACGAAGCCGCGGAGCGGGTCGTCTCGATGTGGGGACGGCGCCGAGCCGCGGGCGCTCGCCGCCGCGGCGTCACGGAGCACCGCGAGCTCCACCACCACGCCGGCTGGGCGACCCGCGTGCTCCACGCGTTCGAACCGTGCGGCGACGTCCTGGCCATTGGCGAGTGTCAGCTCGATCGTGGAGCTGTGGCGATCGCGGACGAGCTCGGCCGCCCGCTCCCACAGCAGCGTCTTGTCTGTGACGTCCAGCAGCCGTGCTGCGGGGGGCGTGCTCAGCTCCAGCCGGTCCCCGAGAACGACGACCGGTCGGCCGGGACGGTTGGCGGCCGCCAGGAACCGCGCGAGCAGCAGGCGCTCGGACTCGGACGAGTCCTCGTAGAGACGCTCTTCGATCGAACGGGCGGCCTGCATGGCGATCGGGAGCATGTGACGGCTTGCGTCCTCGACCCTCGCCGTGATGTCGAGCACCCCCTGGATCCGCTGCGTGATCGGATGGGTGATCGGAATGGCGGCACACGCCAGATGGCGGAGTGCCTCGGCCCAATGCTCGTCCGCGGCGACCCACGCCGGCTGGCGCTCCTCGAGCGCCACACCGACCGCGTTGGTGCCCACGTGCTGCTCGTGGAAGAAGAAGCCGGGCAGGCTTCTGGTGCGGTCGAGCTGCGATTCGAGGGATCGATCGCACCGACGCTCGAGGACGCGCCCGCGCGCGTCGAGGAGGAGCGCCGAGGTGCCGGAGCCGCTGAGCATCGCGCCGAGCTGCTCCATCACCGGCTTGGCCGCGCAGATGAACCGCTCCTCGGAGCCGATCTCGGGATCGTAGGGCAGATCCGGCTCGCCGTCGCGGGCGACCCCACACGAGCGTGAGCGTTCCCACGAACGCTGAATCTCCGGCCGCTCCGGCATCGTGAGCCCTCCAGCCCGTCCCCGCATCGCGACTCCTCTCTCCTCCTTCGATGGGGCCGCCGGCACCCTACCAACCGTACGATTGGTAGTCAACGGTCCGCCAGACCGGCGCGCATTGTCGACCCCACTCCAGCGCCCGTCAACCGGCCGTCTGGCAGGTGTCTCATCCTGAGACACGGCTCGCGCAGAGCGCGAGCCGATACTCATGAAGCACGAATACGGGAAGGACCGGGCCGCATGCCCATCGCACCAAAGCAGTTCCACCTCGCGCGGCGCCGGCACGACCTCTCGCCGTCGGCCTTTCGCCATGCGTGGGAGCAGCACGGCCGCGCGATCATGGCCTATCCGTTCTGGTCGTACGTCCGGCGCTACACGCAGGCGCACGCAATCGCCCTCGACCCTTCCGTCGCTGCCCGAATCCCTGGTCTCACCGACGCGTTCGACGGCCTATCGGCGATCTGGTACCGCGACCCCTCCGCGCTCGCCGACCTCTTCGCGGACGAGAGCCATCCGGTCGCCCTTCGCGAGGAGGAGCGAGTCTTGACGAACCGCAGCACGAACGCGTCGCTCTTCACGGAGCCGACGCACGAGCGGGCCGACGGTGACGCGCCGGTGAAGCTCGTGCGCTTCGTCGCGCGCAGCGACGGACTCGCAGCCGGTGACTTCGTCGAGCGCTGGCACGAGCACAGCGAGCGCCTCCTCGACGACGATGCCGTGCGTCTTCACGCGACGACCCATGCGGCGAGCCTGTCATTGGCCGTGCTCGCCGAGGACGCGGCCACGCCGCGGGACCCGGTCGACGACAGCCGGCCGCGGTCACTGCTCGACGGGTTCGACGGCGTGATCGAGCTTGGGTTCGGCAGCTTCGTCGAGCTGTCCGCGGCGCTGGACGAGCCGCGGTTCCGCGCCGCGGTGCAGGACGCGCTCGACTGCTTCGCGGACACTGACGCCCAGCTGGCAGTGGTCACCTGCGAGCGGCTTCGCTACGAAGACTGACGACACGTTCGTCCCAAAACAAGACGTTGTCCCCCGACGCCGGCCGACCCGCTCTACCGTCGATGCCGGCAGGACCTCTCCCTCCTCTCCCGGGCGCGCGGCGCACCGTCGCCGCGCCGCCCGGGCCGGTCAGCCGGTTGAAGCGGCGTCCCATCCCGGCGGTTCGGTCCGGTCCTTATCGAAGTGCCAGCCCGGAGGGTTGAGTACCTCGCGGCTCATCCGCGGCTTCTGGCCAGGGCCGTAGAAGCGCCCGTCGAGCGGCCAGACATAGCCCTCCAGCTCGTCGGTGCCCTTGCCGAGGATCTGTCCCCCGGTCGCCACGAAGTGGCGCTGGACCGCCTCGAGCCCGTAGCGCTGGACCGGGCAGACCTTCATGCAGACCGCGCAGCCGTGGGTGCGTACCATCGTCGGGAAGCAGCGCTCGGGCTTGATCTTGGCCTTGACGACGCCGCGGTGCTCCCGTCGTGCCTTGGGGATCGCGCCCGACGGACAGCGCCGCACGCAGAGCTGGCAGGCGTCGCAGAGCTTCTCGATCCCGTAGTCGGTCGGCTGACCGAGCTCCAGCGGCGCGCTCGTCGTGATGAGCGCGAGCCGGCATCGCGATCCGGCCTGGGGCGTGAGCAACTGGCCGTTGAGGCCGAGCTGCCCGAGGCCCGCCTCAACCCCGTAGCGGATGAGGACGGTATGCGCCTCCTGGTCCTGCGGCGTGGCACGGTAGCCAAGCCGCTGCAGAAATGCCGCCAGCGCAGTCACCTTGGGCAGGTTCTCGTTGTAGGCCGCGAACGCCGCGCGTTCCGCGCGCGCACTAGGCGCCGTCTGCGTTGCCGCCCAGTCCTGCTCGAGAACGCAGACGATCACGTTGTCCTCGCCCTCCGCGTGCTCGTACTGGGCGAAGGTGTAGTGCGGGTCGTAGCCTGTGAAGCCAACCGCGGAGAGCCCCAGGCGCGCGGCCTCGGTGCGCACCAGGCGCGAGACCTCGGCCGCCGCGCGCGGAGGCGGCGCCGCTTCCACGGCCCCGCTCCGCTCGGCGACCGCGAGCATCCGTGCCGTTCCCCGCAGCAGGCGCGGCAACGCGGGCAACAGGTAGTTCCAGCCGTGACTGAGGAAGTGCTCCGCCGCCTCGACATGGGTGAGCATGAACGCGTGGAGGGGACGTTCCCGGTGCGCGCGAGCCTCCGCGGCCGCATTCCGGCGGATGCCCGGCACGCCGCGCAGCTCATCCGGCGTCTCCAGGCTCGGCGGCGGCCACACCGGGGGCGCTGCCCGGCGGCCCAGCGGCCGCGGGGGCAATGGCAGCCATCGGGTCCACCGAAAGCGACCGGTCCGCAGGACGTGGCGGACGAGCCACCGGGCAAGCGGGCTGACGACCGGCGTGACGGCCGAGACGGCGCCCTGGCGCGCGCGTCGAGCGGCGACCCGAGCCGGAGCGTTGCGACTGCGCAGGCGATCCATCGGCGTCACGCTAAGAAGCCCGTCGAGCTGCGACAACGGCGAGTTCTGGCCCATCCGGACCGATCAACTCTGACGGGAGGGTGGCGAGGAGCCCCGTCACACGAGCGACGTGGAGCGCGCGCGTGATCGAGTGCGCCCCGAGCTTCGCGAGCAGGTTGCGGACGTGGCCGCGGGCGGTCGCCTCCGAGATGCCGAGCGTCGCGGCGGCCTGCTTGACCTGCAGGCCACGCTCGAGCAGGACGAGCACCTGCGTCTCGCGGCGCGTGAGCGGCGCGAGCTCCGGCCCGGCCTCGTGGGGCGCCGGAACCTTGCCGTCGCCCTCGGCGCCGCGAACGAGCGCGTCGCCGATAGCCGCCACCCCGACCGTCCGGCTGACGTAGCCGGTGACGCCCGCCCGCAGGGCTGCACGTCGATGAGCCGCCGTGTCGTGCGAGGCGATCACGACGATCGACGCTGCGCACCCAGCGGACCGCACGGTGCCGGCGACTGCCTCGAGCGGCGTCCTGTCGAAGACGGCGTCGATCGCGACGAGGTCTGCCCCCCGCGAGGCTTGCGCGGCCAGGTGGTCAAGTGAGGCGCATCCCAGCACGTCTGCCGCGAGCCGCTGCTCGGCGACGCGGATCAGCCCCTCCAACGCGAGCGGGTCATCGTGCGCGACGAGGACGCGCGGACCCGGCGGCGCGTCCCCCTCGGTCGCAAGCGCGAGCACGATGCCCGCGGCAGCTGCCTCCACCCGCTCGAGGGCGGCGGGGTCGTGCCACCCGCGCTCTCGTGCCATCACGGAGAGCGCTCCAACCCGGCGAACGCCGAGCGCAAGCGGCACGGTGCAGCTCGCCCGCAGGCCCGCGGAGAGGATCAGCCGATCGATGGCACGGTCGAAGCCCGGCTCGGCGATGAGATCGCGCGAGACGAATGAGCGGCCCGCCCGAGCCGCCATGATGTTCGTCGAGCTCTCGACCGGGAACCGCGTGCCGGGCGCCAGCAGCGGTTCGCCGGCCGTCGCGTAGATGCGACAGACGGCGTCACCCTGCTCGAACCGCGCGATCGAGGCGGTGCAAGCCTCCGTCCCCGAGAGGAGCGTGGCAAGCGCCGCCTCGAGCGCCACGGTGGCGGTCACGCGAGCAGCGAGCGGTCCGAGACGGACGCGCCCGCGAGCTCCTCGAAGCGCTCGACGAGCTGGGGCACGTCGAGCTGGTCCTTGGCCTCCTGGTCGAGATCCATGACGATCCGCCCTCGATGGAACATGAGTAGGCGGTCCGAGTGCTCCAAGGCGTGGGCCATGTCGTGCGTGACGATCAGCGTCGTGATCGCTGCCTCACGGACCGCGGCCAGCGTCCGGGCGTTCACAAGGCGCGCGCTCTTGGGGTCGAGCGCGGCGACGTGCTCGTCGAGCAGCAGCACCTCGGGCCGCGCCATGGTGGCCATAGCCACGGCGACCGCCTGACGCTGCCCGCCGGACAGCGTGGATGCGAGCGAGTGCATCCGGTCCTCGAGCCCCATCCCGAACTGCGCGAGCGCGGCCCGGGCCTCTTCGCGCATTCCGCGCCCGACGGCACGTCCCAAGGTGAACCGCCCTCTGCTTCCGGCGCGCCTGAGGGCGAAGTTCTCCTCGATCGACAGCGAGCCGAAGACGTTCTGCGTCGGGTCCTGCCGGACCCGCGCGACGCTGCGCGATCGCTTCCAGGACGGGAGGCCGGCGATGTCGCGACCACCGACGACGACGCGGCCCTCGTCGGCCAGGATGCTGCCGGCGATCACGGACAGGAGCGTCGACTTGCCGGCGCCGTTCGAGCCGACGATGGCGACGACGCAGCCTGGCTCGACGTCGAGGCTGACGTGGTCGAGCGCGACGATCTCCTCGGCGCGCCCGGCGCTCCTGAAGCGCTTGACCACCTTGTCGATCACGACGCCCGTGGCGCCGTTGCGGTCAGACGACGTGGACAACGCGATCCTCCTCGAAGAACTGGAGGTGCTGGCGGCGCCGACGGCGACCGGCGGCGGTGCCGGGCGGCGCGAGCAGCAGCCACGATTGATTGCGGCCGGCGATGATGACCACCACGATGAGCGCGGTCACGAGCTTCACGTACTGCGGGTTGACGCCCGCGTCGAGCGCCCACGACAGCGCCGTCCGGTAGATCACAACGCCGAGCAACACGGCCGCCATCGACGGCAGCACGCGCGGGCTGCGGACGATCGCCGCGCCGATGATCAGCGACGCGAGCCCGGCCACGACCACGCCGGCCTGCAACGAGACGTCCATGAACGACTGGGTCTGGACGAGGAGCCCGCCCGTGGTCGCAGCGAGCGCGCCCGAGAGCATCATGCCCACGGTCTGACGGCCCTCCGTCCGGACGCCGGCGCCGCGCGCCGTCTGGACGTCCATGCCGCCGGCGCGCAGCGACAGGCCATAGGAGGTGCTCAAGAACCAGCCGAGCAGCACGAAGAGACCGAGACAGATTGCGCCGGCGACCACGATCACCGCCCACTCGAACTCGAGCCCGGCGTTGACCGCCCAGTCGAAGAGCGTCGACTCCGCGAGCAGCGAGATGTTGGCGTCGCCGCCCATGATCATGAAGGTCACCGACCAGCACGCGGTGGTGACCATCAGGCTGGCGAGCAGCACGTTGAAGCGGAGCACGTTGTGCAACAGCGCCGTCGTGAGCCCGGCCACCGCGCCCGCGCCAGCGCCGGCCACCAGGGCCAGCACGGGCGGGTAGCCGTCTGTCAGCGACACTGCGCAGAGGGCGCCGCCGACGCCGAACGCTCCCTCGATGGTGAGGTCGGGCAGCGACAGCACGCGGAAGGAGATGTAGGCGGCGAGGGCGAGCGGTCCGTAGACCAGCCCGACCTCGAGGCCGATCTGAAGGATGTCCCCCATCGTCAGCCGGCCTTGGTGATGCCCGGGGACTGCGCGATGACGTCCTCCGGGAACTCGAGGCCGAGCTTCTTCGCCGTCCCCTCGTTGAGGTAGAAGCCCGCGATCGGATGGTCGGTGACCGGGATGCTGCCCGGGTCCTCGCCGTCGAGGACCTTCAGCGCGAGCTTGGCGGTCTCCTCACCAACCTCGTCGTAGCGGTACCCGCCGGCGAAGAGCTTGCCCTCGTCCATGCCGATGTCCGAGCAGCCGAAGACGGGCACATCGGCCGCGGCGCCGACCTTGATCATCGCCGAGATGCCCTGTGCCGAGATCGAGTCGCAGCCGACCTGCAGCGCCTCGACGCCGTTCTTGACGAGCGACTGAGCCGCGTCGCGAATCTCGGATGAATTCGCAACGCCGATCTGCTTGCCTTCGACGCCGATCTCGCCGTAGTGCTCCTGGCCCATCTCGGCGCTGAGCTGGCCCGAGAGGTCCGCCGCACCGTAGATCATCCCGACCTTCTTGACGTCGGGCATGATCTGCTTGAGCAGGTCGAGCTCCTGCGCGATCGGGATCGGGGTCCCGATCCCGGTGACGTTGCGGCCCGGATCGGTCTCGCTGTCGACGATGCCGAGCTTGTAGGGCGCGCTGACCGAGCCGAAGACGATGGGCACGTCCTTCTCGCGCTTGACGTAGCCGAGCGCGATCTGGCTGCCTGTCGGGGTGATGATGTCGCAGCCGGACTTGAGGAACTGCTCGGTGATCGCCTGGATCGCCGCCGCGTCGCCCTCGGAGTTCTTGACCTCGACGGTGTAGTCGCGGCCCGACGCGTCGATGACCTTCTCGTAGCCCTCGACGACCGCGACGCCGGTGGGGGCGCTGCTGGTCTGGTGCAGACACAGCTTGGCGGACTCCTTGGTGGCCGCGGCGGTGGCGTCCCCACCTCCGTCGGAGTCGCTCCCGCCGCATGCGGCGAGCGTCGTCACGGCCGCGAATGTGGCGGACACAGCCAAATACCGACGTCGAGGCACAGCCCCTCCTTTGGTCGTCTCTCCCCACGGGGCCCCTGGCCCACTGCGCCGTGTCTAGCGGGGTGGATCCGGCGTCCGACGGAGACGTCTCGCTTTGAGACGGGGCCTTAACTACCGGTCGTTTGGTTGCTACGACCCACCCTATGATCGAGCCCGGAAAGCTGTGGGAGCCGTCCGCGGAGCGGATCGAGCATGCGACGCTGACGCGGTATCAGCGGTGGTTGGAGGAGCGGCTGGGCCGGTCGTTCGCCAGCTACGACGAGCTGTGGCGGTGGTCGGTGGACGACGTCGAGGGGTTTTGGGCGTCGATCTGGGACTTCTTCGCCGTTGACGGGTCGTATGAGCGGGTGTTGGGGCGGCGGGGGATGCCGGGGGCGGCGTGGTTTGTGGGCGCGGAGCTCAACTATGCGGAGCATCTGTTTCGCGGCCGGTCGGATGACGTGGTGGCGATCCGGCACGCCGGCGAGCTGACCGACGGCGTCGGCGAGGTGACGTGGGGCGAGCTGCGGGCGCTGACGGCGCGGGTCGCGGCGGGGCTGCGCGCGCGGGGCGTGGGGCGCGGCGATCGGGTGGTGGCGTATGTGCCGAACGTGCCGGAGGCGGTCGCGGCGTTTTTGGCGTGCGCGTCGATCGGGGCGGTGTGGTCGTCGTGCTCGCCGGACTTCGGCGCGCGGTCGGTGGTCGATCGGTTCGCGCAGATCGAGCCGAAGGTGCTGATCGCGGTCGACGGCTACCGCTACGGCGGCCGCGACTTCGACCGCCGCGACGTCGTCGCCGGGCTGATGGAGCAGATGCCGTCGCTGGCGGCGACGGTGCTGGTGCCGTACCTCGACGCCGACGCGACGCTCGCCGGCGCGGTCGGCTGGGAGGACTTCCTCGGCCCCGACGACGCGGAGCTCGCGTTCGAGCGCGTGCCGTTCGACCATCCGCTCTGGATCCTGTACAGCTCGGGCACGACGGGGCTGCCGAAGGCGATCGTCCAAGGCCACGGCGGCATCCTGCTCGAGCAGCTCAAGCACCAGCACCTGCACCTCGACGCCCGCTCGGGCGACCGCGTCTTCTGGTTTACGACGACCGGCTGGATGATGTGGAACTTCCTCGTCGGCGTCCTGCTGACCGACGCGTCGATCGTGCTGTTCGACGGCAACCCCGGGCATCCGACCATGGACGTGCTGTGGGATCTGGCCGCCGAGGCCGGCGTCACGACCTTCGGCACCAGCGCCTCGTTCATCGCCGGCTGCATGAAGGCCGGCATCGAGCCCGCCGCCGGGCGCGACCTCTCGCGCCTTCAGGCCGTCGGCAGCACCGGCTCGCCGCTCGCCCCCGAGGGCTTTCAGTGGGTCTACGACCACGTCGGCGCCGACACCTGGCTGTTTTCCACGAGCGGCGGCACCGACGTGTGCACCGCATTCGTCGGCGGCGTCCCCACCCTGCCGGTCTACGAAGGCGAGCTGCAGGCCCGCGCCCTCGGCGCCAAGGTCGAGGCGTTCGACGAGCACGCCCGGCCGGTGATCGGCGAGGTCGGCGAGCTCGTGCTCACCGAGCCGCTGCCGTCGATGCCGCTGTTCTTCTGGAACGACCCCGACGACCGTCGCTACCACGAGTCCTACTTCGACATGTACCCCGGCGTCTGGCGCCACGGCGACTGGATCGAGATCACCGACCGCGGCACCGCGATCATCTACGGCCGCTCGGACTCCACCATCAACCGCGGCGGCATCCGCATGGGCACCAGCGAGATCTACCGCGCCGTCCTCGCGCTACCCGAGATCACCGACGCGCTCGTCGTCGACGTCGACGGCTGGATGCCCCTATTCGTCGTCCTGTCCGACGGCGCCGGCCTCGATAACGACCTGGAGCGGCGCATCGCCCAACGCATCCGCACCGACTGCTCCCCGCGGCACGTCCCCAACGCCGTCTACGCCATCGACGAAGTCCCCCGCACCCTCTCGGGCAAGGCCCTCGAAGTCCCCGTCAAACGCATCCTCCAAGGCACCCCACCCGACAAAGCCGCCAGCCGCGACAGCCTCGCCAACCCCGCCGCGCTCGACTGGTTCGCCGCGCTGGCGACCAACCGCTGACGTCCTCAGACGGTGCCGGCCGGCGCCCTGCGCCGCGGTGCGCTGCGCGGCTCGGTGCCGCGCAGCGTTCCGACCACCATGTCGGCGTACGCGCGAGCGATCTGCGCCGGCGATTGACGTCCCCGCCGCCGGTACCACGTCGGGATGCCGTTGACGGCGCCCAGGATGTAGAAGCACGCGTACTTCGCGTCGACGTCCGGATAGACATCGCCCTCGGCCTGGGCCGCCTCGACGAGACCCCGCACGAAGCGCTCGTTGACGCGCCGCTGCTCGACGACGGTGTCGTACCGCTCCCCGGTGAGGAAGCGCCACTCGTTCAGGTAGAGGCTCACGCGCTCGACGTTGTCGAGATACCACCGGACGTAGCGTTCGAAGTACGTGCGCAACTGCTCGATGGCAGGCCCGTCCGCGGCACGAACGCTCGCGGCGATCTCCTGCGCCTGCCGGTGCGACTCGTCGAAGATCGTGAAGAGCAGGTCCTCCTTGGAGGAGATGTAGTGATACAGGCTGCCCTTCAACACGCCGACGTGGTCGGCGACGTCCTGGATGGTCGCGGCCGAGTATCCCTTCCGCCAGAAGACGTCGATCGCCGCTTCGACGACCTCCGCCTCACGGTTGCGCCGCTGGGTCGGCGGGCGCTCGCGCTTCGATCCGGCCATGCGCGGCATCGTAGCTGCGCTAGTGGCCGTTGAACGCTGGAGCGCGCTTCATGGCGAAGGCCGACACCGCCTCCGCGTGGTCGTCGCTGCCCATCATCACGGCCTGGGCGTAGGCCTCGAGCTCGGCCGCGTCCTCGCGGGACACGAGGGGGGCCTGGTCGAGCAGGCGCTTCGACGCGCTCAGCGCGAGGGTCGCGCCCCGGGCGAGCGTGCCGGCGACCTCGAGCGCCTCCGGCAGCAGCTCGTCCTGCGGCAGCACCCGCGAGACGATCCCCAGCTCCCGCGCCTCTTCAGCCCCGAAGCGCCGTGCGGTGAGGACGAGCTCCTTCGCCCGCGTCAGGCCGACGATGCGCGGAAGAAGGTGGATCGCCACGCCGTCGGGCACGAGCCCGACCTTCGTGAACGCCATCGAGAAGACGGCGCTATCGGCGGCGTACACGAAGTCGCACCCGAGCACGAGGCTGAGTCCGAGGCCGTGGGCGTGCCCGTTGACGGCGGCGATGACGGGCTTGTCGAGACGCGCCAGCGGCAGCACCGTGCCGTGCAGCAGCCGCCGCATCCGCTGGCGCGTCGCGGCGGGGGTCCGGGTCGGATCCATCTCGGAGATGTCGCCGCCGGCGCAGAACGCGCGCCCGGCGCCGGTGAGCACGACGCTGCGCACGTCGTCGCGACGGGCGAGCTCCGCCGCCACGGCGGCGAGCTCCTCCTTGAGCTGCATGTTGAGCGCGTTCATCGCGTCGGGGCGGTCGAGCGTGACCACCCCGACCCCGTCGCGTACCTCGAGTGTGAGCGCCTCGTAGCTCATTCGTCCTCGATCAGCTCGAAGTGCTCGATGTCCGCGAGCGTCCCGGTGTGGGCGTCCTCCTTCCACACCGCCCTGACGCGCATGCCGGGCTTCAGCCGCTCCACCGCCTCCTCGGCGCTGATCCCGCCAATCGTGTGGATCAGCCGCGTCGCCGCACCGTCGAGGACGATCTCCGCGTAGACGTACGGCGGCTCGCGCGTCTGGCCGACGAACTCCAAGTGGATGACGGAGAACGCCTGCAGCACGCCCGTGTCGGCCACGTCGACCCACTCGCCGGTGCGGACGTAGCAGAGGTCGCACAGCTCGCGAGGGGGCACGAGCACGTTGTCGCACGACGGGCAGCGCGTACCGAGGATCCGCCTGCTCGTGGCCAGTTCGTCGAAGAGGCGGCCGTAGTACGGCCCGTAGGCATGCTGGTAGTCGAGCTGCAGCCGGTAGGGCTGCTCGAGCACGGGCTCGGCCTCCGGGACCAGCTCCAGCGGCTCGTCCGTCGACGGCTCGCCTCCGAGCCGGAACCCGGCGAGGTCGAGCATCGTGCCCTGTGGCTCGTCGGCCCAGACCGCCTCGACGCGCGCCCCGATCGAGAGGTCGCCGTAGGCGGCGTCGAGCACGCGGTGCGCCAGGTCGGTGTCGGCGCCGTCGATGCGCACGAACGCGATCACCCCATTCGCCGTCTCCGTGAACGCGGTGACCTCGCCGGTCGGCGGCATGGACAGCAGCGTGTCCGTCGCCTCGCCGCACGCTCCGCAGAAGTCCTGGGCGGGGACGAGCACGCGACGGCACCCACCGCAACGCGTCCCCACGATGCGTTGCTTGGACAGCTCGCCCAGGAAGCGACTCGCCGCGCCGCCCGCCGTGAGCTTGTATGGCAGCGCGATGCGCCCCGCGAACGCGGGAGCGTCGGTCGGCGCCGTGTCGAGTCCCTGTGACATCGCTTCCTCCCTAGTTGTCCGCGGCGACGACCGCCACGCCTCGCAGGTTCGCCCAGCCTCCGCCCGCCTGGACCACGGCGGTGCGCGCGTTCTCGACCTGGCGGTCGCCCGCCTTGCCGGTGACCTGCAGCGCCGCCTCGGCCAGTCGGATGAGCGCCGTCGCGCCGATCGGGTTGGCGCCCATGCAGCCTCCGGACGGGTTGACCGGGATATCGCCGTCCATCTCGGTCGCACCCGATTCGATGAGCTTCGCGGCGCCGCCTGGCTCGCAGAAGCCGAGCGCCTCGTAGTAGCTCAGCTCGAAGCAGGTGTAGGGCTCCTGCACCTCGGCGACGTCGAACTGCCGACGCGGGTTGGTGATGCCCGCGGCCTGGTAGACGCGCTGCGCGGCGAGCTGCAGCGGCACCGACTGAATCATCGAGCGGTGCGCGACATTGTCAGCTTCGCAGTAGTAGGCCATGCCGCGAATCCACGCGGGCTTGGCGACCGTCTTCGCGGCGACCTCCTCGCTGGCGAGCACCACGGCGCACGCACCGTCGGAGATCGGCGGCACGTCGAGGAGCTTGATCGGCCACGCGAGCGGGCGCGAGTTGAGCACGTCGTCGACGGTGATGTCCTTCTTGACGTGCGCGTAGGGATTGTTGTGCGCGTTCTTGTGGTTCTTGACGGCGACGAGCGCGGCGGCCTCCTCCGTGTGCCCGAGGATGTCCATGCGCGCGCGCCAGTAGGCGGCGGCGAAGCCCATGATCCCGACGGCGAACTCCCGGCCCCAGAACGGGTCGTAGAGCGTCGAGATCTGGTACTGCAGCGCCCCCTCCGACAGCTTGTCGTACGCCACGACCAGCACGCGATCGGCGAAGCCGCCCTTGACCTGGTTCATCGCCGCCAACGCGCCGGCGAGGCCGGTTCCTCCACCGCTGGTGACGCGGACGACCGGCTTCAGGCGCGCGCGACAGGCGTCGACCAGCCACTTCTCGGGCTGGTTGACCGCGCCGAACAAGGCGGGGCCGCTGCAGACGACGACCGAGTCGATGTCTTCGATGGTCAGCTCAGCATCTTCCAGGGCAGCGTCGACCGCCTCGCGCACGAGTCCCGCCTGGCTGACGTCGAGCCGGCGGCGGGCGTACTTGGTCTGCCCGGTGCCGACGATCGCGACATTGCTCATCTCAGACCTCCAAAGTGAAGACGCAGTGGCTCTGCATGCCGACGCCGCCGGTCCCGTGGACGATCGCGCTCGTGGCGCCGTCGGGACCGAAGTCGGCGCGGCCGGTCAGCTGCAGCGCGGCATCGCTCAGCCGGACGAGCCCCGTCGCCATGACCGGGTCAGCCGGCAGCGAGCCGCCCGAGGGGTTGACCGCGATCGGGGCGCCGTCGTCGTAGAGGGCGCCCGCGCGGCCGGCCTCGGCGAGCCCCAGCGCCTCGAGCACCATGAGCTCACCGACCGCGGTGCCGGCCGAGGTCTCGACCAGGGAGCAGGTCAGAGGATCGTCGATGCCCGCGCGCCCGTAGGCGGACCGGGCTGCGGCCTCGCACGCAGGCAGCGAGGCGAGCTCGCGCGACGGCACCGCGTGCTCGTCCATGGCCGCCCCCATGCCGGTGATCCAGACCGGGTCCGAGGCGATCTTCTCCGCGACGGCGCGGCTGGCGAGGACGATCGCGACCGCTCCGTCGACCGGGCGCGAGATCTGCAGGCGGCGCAGCGGCGCGGCGACGACCTCGGAGGCGAGAACGTCGTCGACACCGGGCACCTCGTCGACCTGCACGCCGGGGTTCTGCGCCGCGCGCGCCCACGACCGCTCGACGATCTTCGCGAGGAGTGCCTCGTCGGCCTCCGAGCGGGCGAGGTACTGCTGGGCCTGGATGCCGCTGGCCGCGAGGTGGTCGAACCCCACCGGGCGGAGGTAGAACGGCTCGCACTGCGTCGCATAGAAGGCGTCGAGGTCGCCCTCGGACGGCTTGGAGTAGGCGATGATGAGGCCGACCTCGGCGGCGCCGCTCGCGATCTTCGTCACCCCGTAGAGGGCCGACCACAGGCCGTCCTCCTCGACGCGCGACTCCTCCTTGTGATGGGCGCCCATCGCACCGAGGAAGCCGCAGTTGGAGATCGACCTTCCGTCGAGGATGTCGCTACCGGAGTCGATCACGAAGTCGACGTCGCGCATCGTGAGACCCGTGCCCTTCAGGGCGTTGGTGACGGCCATCGAGATGAGGTCGACGTGCTGGCGATCGCGCCATGCGTCGCGCAGCTGCGTCTGCGCGCTCCCCACCACCGCGACCCGAGTGCTAGAGCGGTGCATGTCAGTGTCCTACCATCCAAACGGTTGGTTGATTTATGCGGCAATGCTCCGGCCGCCGCAGCAGAGCAGCAGCTGGCCGGTCACGTAGTCCGAGGCAGGGGATGCCAGGAACGCCACGGCCTCGGCGACGTCGGCCGGCGTGCCGATGCGGCCTGCGGGGATTCGATCGACGAGCTTCCTTCGCACGCGATCCGGCATCGCCTGTGTCATCGGGGTGTCGATCAGCCCCGGAGCGACGGCGTTGACCCGCACGCGCGGCGCCCACGCGAGCGCGAGTGCACGAGTGAAGCCGACCAGACCGGCCTTGGCCGCCACGTAGTTGGCCTGGCCGAAGTTCCCGAGCCCGGCCCGCGAGCTCATGTTCACCACGGCGGCGCCGTCGGCGAGGTCCCCGGCGAGCCCGTAGGTGAGCCGCATGGAGCCCACGAGGTTGACTCGAACGACCAGGGAGAACGCATCGTCGTCGAGGTCACGCACGCGCGCGTCGCGCGTGATGCCAGCATTGTTGACGAGCGCGCGAAGCACGCCGCCGTGGTCTCGCACCGCGTCGCGAACCGCCGCGGGACCGTCCGCGTCGAGCAGGTCCGCGACGGCGGCCGTCGCGTTCGGCAGCCCGGCGGCGACGTCCGCGACGCGCTCGTCGCGGTCGACGAGCAGCAGGTCGTAGCCGTCGCGCGCCAACCGCCGGCCGATCTCCGCCCCGATGCCGCCCGCCCCGCCGGTGATCACCGCCAGCCCAGGGGCGTTCACACGACCACCTTCCCGAGATGCTCGGTTCCCAGGCGGATCAGCTGGCCGCTCAGCGTCGGCACGGCAAGCACGCCACCGATGGCGTCGTCGACCGGCGCGTCCTCGCCGCGACGAGCGACTGCGTTGACGCGCCACCCGTCACGAGCGCCCTCGAGCGCGAACGCTCGCACGATCCCGAGCAGGGCGGTGGCTACGGCCGCGTCGGCCGGATGCCCTTGGCCGAGCAGGTCGCGGTCCTCGAGCACGACGACGACCGGCCGACCGTCGAGGACCGCCGATCGCATCTGGGCGAACGCGTCGGTCAACTGGCCGTCGATGGCGCCAATGTCACCGGCTGTCGGTTGCTGGCGGATCACGAGCGGTCCGCTCATGACGCCGCTCCCGGGTCGCGCGAGACGAGTGAGACGAGCTGCCCGGTCTGAACGGTCACCCCGTCCTGGTTGACGACCTCGACGCGTTGGACGACCACGCCGGCGTCGCCCTTGGACGTCGGGCGGGCAGACTCCACCGTCGTCACGACGATGATCGTGTCGCCGATGAAGACCGGCTTCACGAACTTCCACTCACGCAGCTCGAGCAGCGCGCGCAGCGAGCCGTTGAACACCCCCATCTGCTGGCGCAGCCCGGTAGCGACGCCGAACACCAGCGCCCCGTGCACCACCCGCCGCCCGAACGGGCCCTCGGCCGCGAACACCTCGTCGACGTGCAGCGGGTTGAAGTCGCCTGACAGGCCGGCGAAGGCGCTGACGTCGCCCTCGCCGATCGTGCGTCGAGGGCTCACCCAGCGCGTGCCGGGCGTCATGTCGTCGAAGTACGTCGGCCGGTTCACGTCCGGCTGCAGCTGAACCACGGTCGCCTCAGACACCGAGCAGCTCCTTCAGGCGTGCCCGCTGGTCGACCGGCGTCCCGAGGATCCGAGCCGAGACGAGCGCCCGCTTGTAGAAGAGGTGGGCGTCGTGCTCCCACGTGAAGCCGATGCCGCCATGGAGCTGGATCGCCTCCCCGCCCGCGTGGACGTAGGCGTCTGACGCCGCCGCCTTGGTGGCCGCGGCCAGAGCCGGCAACTGGTCCGCATCGCCTCCGTCGAGGACGTCGGCTGCGTAGTAGACGAGCTCCCGGGCGGCGTCGACCTCGACTGCGAGATCGGCCAGCCGGTGCTTGATTCCCTGGAACGTGCCGATCGGCACGCCGAACTGCTCGCGATCCTTGGCATAGTCGACCGTCATGGCGATGAGTCGCTGCGCGCCGCCGATCATCTCGGCGCTCAGCGCGATCGCGGCCCCGTCGAGCGCGCGCTCGATCGCAGAGGTCGTGCCGGTTCCGTGGTCGAGCCGCCGAGCCGTCGCGCCATCGAACGAGATCGCGGCGAAGCGGCGCGTCTGATCGATGGTGCTCCGAGTCGACCGGGCGACGCCGTCGGCGTCCGCGGCGACGGCGAACAGGCCGACGCCCCCGTCGACCGCCGCGACCACGATCAGCAGATCCGCGGTGTCCCCGTCGACCACCACCCCGCCGTCGCCCGAGAGCGCGAAGCCCCCGGCGCCAGGCACGGCCACGACGCCCCCCGGCAGCGTGGGACCGGCGTGCAGGTCGCCGCGCACGACGACGGCGGCGCGCGTCGCGCCTTCGACGATGGGGCCGAGCAGCCCGCCGGCGATCTCCGGCGTTGCGGCGGCCGCGATCAGGTCGACGGCGAGGACCGCTGAGGAGAGGTACGGGCCCGGCATGACGGCCCGGCCCATCTCCTCGAGGAGGATGCACCGCTCGACCGGCCCGTAGCCCGCCCCGCCGAGCTCCTCGGGCAACGAGATGCCGACCCAGCCGAGCTCGGCAATGGCCTGCCAGTCGGCGTGGGTGAACTCCTCGCGCTCCTCCATGATGGCGCGAACGCGCTCGGACCCGAAGTCGCTGCCGACGAGCCGGCGGGCGACGTCTCGGATCTCCTCCTGCTCGTCGTTGTAGATGACGGTGGTGCTCATGCGGTCCTCGCGGTCGTCGCTGGGCCAAGGGCGTCGATGATCTGGGTGCAGTTGGCGGTCAGCTCGTCGGCGCCGAGATCCACGCCGACGGTCTGGAACACGAGCTCGGTGACGCCGGCGGCCGCCAGCCGCGCGGAGAGCTCGGCCGCTCGATCGCGGACCGACTCGGGTGTCCCAGTCAGGGTCAGCTCGTCGACGAGCGCGTCGGGCACGATCTCGCCGAGGCGGCTCCACTCGGGGCGCCTGTCTGAGCCCTCGAATGCCTCGCGGACGAGCGCGGGGACCTCCTCCCAGGCGGTCCCCTCGGCGACCGTCCGATAGCTGGGCGTCGATAGGTAGAACGCCAGCTGGGCCCGAGCGCGGCGCCGCGCGAGCTCCTCGTCGGGATCGATCGAGGTGATGCACCACGCCACGACTTCGAGCGGGATGGCCCGGTCCTGGGCCCCGCGGCGGAGCGCGGGCATCACCCGCCGCTCGAGGTGCACCCTGCCGACGGCGAGCGGATGCAGGAGCGCGCCGTCGCACGTCGCGGCGACCGTGCGGGTCATGATGGGGTTGAGCACCGCGGCGTGGATTGGCGGAGGCGTCGCCAGAGCGGGATCGCGGGCGAACGCCTCACGCAGCGCCGTGACGTACTGAGCCATCGCGGGGGCCGGCGGGTCGAACTCGGCGCCGTACCAGCGTCGCACGCCGCGCGTTCCGGAGCTGACGCCGAGCGTGAAGCGACCGCCGGACAGCCGCTGCACGTCGGCGGCGAGCGCCGCCATCGCCAGCGGGAGCCGGCTGAACGCGTAGGCGATCCCCGTGCCGACGCCGATGCGCTCGGTCCGCATGGCGATCGCCAGCGCCCGCGCGACGGCGTCGCGGTGGAGGTACTCGGTGGTCCACACTCGGTCGAATCCGGCGCGATCGGCCTGGGCCGCGAGGTCGAGGATCGGCTCGAGCGCGTCGGTGGCGAACACGATGCCCCGGCGCATCCGGCGGCCCGGGTCCGTGCGGGCGGTCATCGCGGCAGGCCGAGGATGCGCTCGGCCACGATGTTGCGCTGGATCTCGTTCGTCCCCGAGTAGATCGAGTAGGCGCGGCTCGCGAGCAGGTGGTGCGCGGGCTCGGCGCCCAGCGTCACGCCGCACAGGGCCTGCACCTCGGCCGCCAGATCGGCCATGTCCTTCTCCAGCTCGCTCCAGAAGAGGTTGATCGCCGAGCCCGTGACCCCGACCTGCTCGCCGCGGTCGACTCGCACCGCCGCGCGGAGGTTGAAGCGGCGCAGCTGCTGGCAGCGGATCCACAGCTCCGCGACGCGGGTGCGGGCGTCCTCGACGACCGCAGGCGACACGCGGCCTTCCTGCGCCGCGATGCGCAGGTCCTCGCGCAGGTCGGAGAGCCGGACCAGCAGACGGGCGTGGTCGGTGAAGCCCTGGTCGGCGCGCTCGAACTGGAACATCGTCATCGCCGCCGTCCAGCCGTCACCCTCGTCACCGACGGTGAGCTCGACCGGCGTGCGCGCGCCGTCGAAGAAGACCTCGCCGAACTCCGGATCGCCGCTGATCTGCACGATGGGGTTGTGCGTGACGCCGGGGGCGTCCATCGCGCAGATGAGCATCGTGAGGCCGCGGTGGCGCTGGGAGGTCGGGTCGGTGCGGCACAGCACGAAGCACCAGTCCGCGTACTCCGACCACGTCGTCCACGTCTTCTGGCCGTCGATGACCCACTCTTCCCCGTCCCGGCGGGCACGCGTGCGCAGCGAGGCGAGGTCCGATCCGGCGTTCGGCTCGGAGAAGCCCTGGCACCAGATCTCGTCGCCCGAGAGGATGCCCGGCAGGAACCGACGCTTGAGGTCGTCGGTCCCATGGACCATGAGCGTCGGCCCGAGCAGGATGATCCCGGGCGTGTTGGCCGGCTCCGGCGCGCGGGCCAGCGCGAGCTCTTCGTAGTACATGAACTGCTCGACGGCGCCCGCACCGCGGCCGCCGTACTCCTCCGGCCACGCCGGGCCGGCCCAGCCGCCGTCGAAGAGTGTGCGCTGCCAGGCGCGCCGGAAGTCGAAGCGCTCGTCCTGGTCCAGTGGCTCTGCGACGCCCGGGGCATGGTTCTCGAGCCATGCGCGCAGGTCGCGCCGGAAGGGATGGTCGTTCGGTACGAGCGCGATCTCGGGGCCGAGGACCGCGCTCGGTGCGAAGGGGAGGGAGAGGGTGCTCATCGAATCGCCACCGCGTTGGCCGGCGAGCCCACGCCGCCGGGTAGGTTGAGGGGGACGGCCACGAACAGAAAGTCCCAGCGGCCGTCTCGGAGACAGAGCGCGGTCAGGGTCTCGAAGTCGAGCAGCTCGGCGACCGCGAAGCCGAGCAGAGGGATGAGGCGCCGGTGCAGCGAGCCGACGGCCGGGTCGCCGGGGGCGACCTCGAGCGCCGGGTTGTCGGCCGCCACGGCGATCAGGCCGGCGTCCCACAGGAAGCGCGCCATCGCGTCGGAGCCCGATAGCCCACTGAACCGTGGAGCCTCCGCCATCGCGGATCGACCGCCGGCATCGAGCTCGAGGTAGGCGGCCAGCCAGCCGGTGCGGACGCAGAGCACGTCGCCAGCGCGGATCTCCACGCCCTGCGCCGCGGCCGCGGCCGCGAGGTCGTCTGCCTCGATGGTTTCCGAGCCGAGCGGGTCGTAAGCCCGCCCCTGGCGCGCGCGCAATCCGACGATGTCCAGCAGCACGCCTCGCCCGATGATGCCCCGTCGCTCCCACGCGTCGATGCCGAGTGGCCCGGACCCCGGAACGAGCTCGTCCGAGTCAACGCCGCCGAAGAAGCCGTGCTCCCGAGCTCGGACATGACGCAACCCGTCCCACTGCGACGACGCCTGTGGGTAGAACGCGTCCAAGCGATCGTCCAGCGTGTTGCGATCGACGCCAAAGATCTGGTGTCGCAGCCGCTCGCGCCCAAACAGCGGGGGGTCGGGAACATCCGTCGGGAGGTTGAGACCAACGCTGACGCCGTCGCGGACGAGCTGGGCGGCCGCGACGGTCCGCTCCGGCGTCATCCCGGTCAGCGTGCCGAGATCTCGGTCGAGAACGTCCCACGAATGCGGCAGGCCGAGGCCCTCGACACGCGGCAGCTCATCATACGCCGGGCGCGCCGCCCGAGCGGCGTCAGCTGGATGGACGTGCAACAGAAAGCCCCCTTCGAACAACCAAACGGTCGGTTGGATAGTAGCTGAAGGCTCCAGTCCGATCAAGCCTCGAAGCAACCTACCGCTTGGTAGGCTCATCGCATGGTCGCCCGCGGGATCCACCGCTTGCCGGTTCCCACCGAGCTTGCGGTGGGGAAGGTCAACGCCTATCTCGTCGAGGGCGATCCGCTGACGCTGATCGACACCGGCCCGCCCACGACGAGCGCGCTCCGCGCGCTCGAACAGGGACTCCGCCAACACGGGTACGCCCTGGACGACGTCGAACTGATCGTGGTCACGCACCAGCACGCGGACCACGTTGGTCTGCTCGGCCCCGTGGTCGAGCGCTCCGGCGCCACGGTGGCAGCCTTGAGCACCCTGGCCCCGTACCTCGGCGACATCCTCCGTGCCCGCGACGACGACCTCGCTGTCTTCGAGGCGCTGATGGTCCGCCACGGGGTCCCGCGCGCGATCGCACACCGGTCGCTGTCGGCCTGGCGCACCCGAGGAGCGCGGAGCCAAGACGTCGAAGTGGATCGGCCGTTTCAGCCCGATTCCGTCGTCGACGTCGCCGGCCGGAGCTTTCGAGCGCTGCACGTCCCAGGCCACTCTCCCAGCGACACGCTGCTGTACGACCAGGCGGGTGGCGTCGCCTTCGCCGGAGACCACCTTCTCGGCGGAATCAGCTCGAACGCGCTCATGTGCCGTCAACCCGACCGTCCGTGGGACGGCAACCGGCCCCGGCCCTTGCTCGCCTACCGCGAGTCGCTGCGGCGCACCCGCGCGCTCGAGTTGCGGCTCCTCCTCACCGGTCACGGCGAGCCCGTGACCGATCACCGGGTGCTCATCGACGCGCGGCTTCGCGCCCACGAGACCCGCGCTCGCCAGGTCCTTGCGCAGCTCGACCATCGGCCGCGCACGGCGCATGCCGTCGCACAAGACCTGTTTGGGTCCCGAGCGGGCGAACAGCCGCTGCTCACGCTCTCGGCGGTACTGGGACACGCGGACCTGCTCATCGAGACGGGACACGCCGAGGAGGTCGTCATCGACGGCGTTGCCCACCTGCGGACGGTCGGCCGTGGCTGACTGGACCCTCGACCTGCCGTGCGTGGGCAGCGCGGACGTGCACGACCTCAGCGTCCGGCTCGAGGCTGGGATGGCGCGGCATCCAGCCCACCCGCCCTACGCCTTCGCCTTGACCCACGAGCACGGCACGTTCGATCGGGAGGACGGGACGAGCGTCGCGGCCGAGCTCATCACCCTCAGCAGCCACGTCGGCACCCACATCGACGCGCTCGGACACGTCGGGCATCGCGGCACCCTGCACGGCGGGCACGCCGTCGAGCTGGCACAGTCGCGGCAGCGCGGGCTGTTGCGCGGATCCGTCGAAGAGCTGCCACCGCTCCTGACCAAGGGCACGCTCGTGGACGGGCCGGCACTACTGGGCAGGCCGCTGGAGCCTGGAGACGCGATCGGGGCCGACGAGCTCACGCGGTGGTTCTCGACCCGCGAGCCCCCTTCGCCCGGATCGGTCGTGCTCCTGCGCACCGGCTGGATGCGGCACTGGCCCGATGCGGAACGCTACATCGGGCTGCGCACCGGCGTCCCAGGGCTCGTCGCCGATGGCGCCGCCTGGCTGGCGGACCGCCGCGTCGCGGCCATCGGCGCCGACACCGCCAGCCTCGAGCGACGCGTTCCCGGCGACCTCGACCTACCAGTGCACGTCCACCTGCTCGTCGACCGCGGCATACCGATCCTCGAGTCGGTCGCGCTGGAGGGACTTGCAGCCGCGAACGCGCATGACTTCCTCTTCGTCGCCGTCCCGCTGCGAATCGGCGGCGGCACGGGATCCCCGATCAGACCGCTGGCCATCGTGCCGCGCGGTTCCGCGCACCAGGCAAGGAGCAACGCATGACGAATGACTACGAGGCAATCCGCGGCCTCTGCTTTCGCTACACCTTCATGCTCGACGACGGAGACTTCGCAGGGGTAGCCGCGCTGCTCGGCCGAGGCGTCCTACGGCCGGCCATGCCAGGAGTCGAAGCAGAGCCGATCACGGGCGCCGAGGAGATCGAGCGCTTCTACACCGAGCAGGTCATCACCTATCGCGATGGCGATCCGCGCACCCGCCACCTGATCACGAACCAGCTCATCGAAATCGCTGACGACGGCACGAGCGCCACGTCACGCTGCTACTTCACCGTCCTCCAACGCCCTCCGAAGCGCCCGTACGGGATCGTCGTGGGCGGCCAGTACCACGACCGGTTCGTCAAGGAAGACGGGACCTGGCGTTTCGCGGAGAAGACCATCCAGGTCGACCACCTCAACGAGATCGAGCTGCATTTCCGCATCACCGCCGACCGCGCGAAGGCCTGAAGATGGCCGAGTCGTACATCCTGGACACCGTGCGGACCCCGATCGGCCGCTATGGCGGCGCACTGTCGGCGATCCGTCCCGACGACCTCGCCGCCCACGTCGTGCGCGAGTTGGTCGTCCGCAACGACGTCGACCCGGCAATGATCGACGACGTCTTCGTCGGCAACGCCAACGGCGCTGGGGAGGACAACCGCGACGTCGCGCGGATGGCCGTGCTTCTCGCAGGACTGCCGACCAGCGTCCCCGGCGTGACGCTGAACCGCCTCTGCGGCTCGGGCATGGAGGCAGTCATCGACGCCAGCCGAGCCATCGAGACGAGGGATGCGAGCCTCGTCATCGCCGGAGGCGTCGAGTCGATGACGCGAGCGCCCTACGTGCTCTTGAAGTCACCGAAGGGATTCCCTTCGCATCACGAGACGTTGCACTCGACCACGCTCGGCTGGCGAATGGTCAACCCGGCGATGGACGCCCGCTGGACCATCCCACTGGGCGAGAGCGCTGAGATCCTCGCGGATCGCTACGCGATCGGACGCGAGGCCCAGGACGAGTTTGCGCTGCGCAGTCATCAGAAGGCCCATGCCGCCTGGGAAGCGGGATTCTACGACGACCATGTGATCGCTCCGCCCGAGTGCAATCTGACTCGCGATGAGGGGATCCGTCCCGACACCAACATGGAGGCACTCGCCAAGCTACGGCCCCGACCGCGGGGACGAGCCGCGCGCTCCGATGACCCACGCCGGCGACGACGGCCTGCGCCTGGCCCTCGACACGCCCGAACTGCCCCGCGGCCGACCGGGCGAGCTGCGCTTCCGCGTCGTCGACGACCGCGGCGGCGTCGTGCGCGACTTCGACGTCGCGCACGCCAAACGGATGCACGTCGTCGTCGTGCGCCGCGACACGGCCGGCTTCCAGCATCTGCACCCACGCCAGCGCGGCGACGGCGGCTGGAGCGCGCCGCTGCGGATCGACGACGCCGGCTCCTACCGCGTCTTCGCCGACTTCGCGCGCGACGGGCGCGCGACGACGCTCGCCGCCGACCTGCGCGTCGACGGCCCGGCCGACCTGCGGCCGCTGCCCGCACCGGCCGCGGTCGCCCGGGCCGACGGCTACGAGGTGCGCCTCGACGCCGGCGCCGTGCGCGCCGGCGCGGACGCGAGGCTGCGCTTCTCGATCACCCGCGACGGGCATCCGGTCCACGTGCAGCCCTACCTCGGCGCCGACGGCCACCTAGTCGCGCTGCGCGACGGCGACCTCGCGTTCCTGCACGTCCACCCCGACGACCACGGCGGCGCCGGCCACGACGACGCGATCGGCTTCGCCGCGCCCTTCCCCACCGCCGGCCGCTACCGCCTGTTCCTGCAGTTCCGCCACGAGGGGCGCGTCCACACCGCCGCGTTCACCCAGGAGGTGACGCGGTGAGCGCCACCGCCACCGAGCACATCGAGCTGCCCATCACCGGCATGACCTGCGCGTCCTGCGCCAACCGCATCGAGCGCCGGCTCAACAAGCTCGACGGCGTCAGCGCCACGGTCAACTACGCCACCGAGCGAGCGGCCGTCGACTACGACCCGGACGCGATCGCCCCCCTCGACCTCGTCGCCGCCGTCGAGTCGGCCGGCTACCAGGCCGCACTGCCACCGGACGGAGGCGCGCCGTCCGCCGAGCCCACCGCCGGCGACGCCGTCGACGAGACCGCGCCGCTGCGTCAGCGGCTCGTCGTCAGCGCGCTGCTGACGCTGCCGGTGCTCGTGCTCTCGATGCTCCCGCCGCTGCAGTTCGACCACTGGCAGTGGGTCTCGCTGGCGCTCGCGTCACCCGTCGTCGTCTGGGGGGCGCTGCCCTTCCACCGCGCGGCCTGGGCGAACCTCAAGCACGCGACCGCGACGATGGACACCCTGATCTCGGTCGGCGTCTCGGCGGCCTACCTGTGGTCGCTGTACGCGCTGCTGCTCGGCGACGCCGGCGATCCGTCGATGCGGATGACCTTCGACCTGCTGCCGGACAGCGCCGGGGGCACGCACGAGATCTACCTCGAGGTCGCCGCCGCCGTGACGGTCTTCATCCTCGCCGGCCGCTTCTTCGAGGCGCGCGCCAAGCGGCGTGCCGGCGCGGCGCTGACCGCGCTGCTGGAGCTCGGCGCCAAGGACGTCGCGGTGCTCGCCGCCGACGGCGCCGAACGGCGCGTGCCGATCGAGCGGCTGCAGGTCGGCGACCGCTTCGTCGTCCGGCCCGGCGAGAAGGTCGCCACCGACGGCGTCGTCGAGGAGGGCTCGAGCGCCGTCGACCAGTCTCTGCTGACCGGCGAGTCGCTGCCGGTCGAGAAGCATCCCGGCGACCCGGTGGCGGGCGCCGCCGTCAACGCCGGCGGCCGACTCGTCGTGCGCGCCACCCGGGTGGGCGCCGACACGGCGCTCGCGCAGATCGCGCGGCTCGTCACCGAGGCGCAGACCGGCAAGGCGCCGATCCAACGGCTCGCCGACCGCGTCTCCGGCGTCTTCGTCCCGGTCGTCATCGCGCTGTCGGTCGCCACGCTCGGCTTCTGGCTGGGCACCGGGGAGACCGCCACGTTCGCGTTCAGCGCCGCCGTCGCGGTGCTCATCATCGCCTGCCCGTGCGCGCTCGGCCTGGCCACCCCGACGGCGCTGCTCGTCGGCACCGGCCGCGGCGCCCAGCTCGGCCTGCTGATCAAGGGGCCGGAGATCCTCGAGTCGACCCGCACCGTCGATACGGTCGTGCTCGACAAGACCGGCACGGTCACCAGCGGTCGGATGGCGCTCGTCGACGTCGCGCTCGCCGACGGGGAGGACCGCGGCGAGGTGCTGCGCATCGCGGGCGCGCTGGAGGACGCCTCCGAGCACCCGATCGCCCGCGCGATCGCCGACGCGGCGCGCGCGGAGGTCGGCGCCCTGCCCGCCGTCGCCTCCTTCGCCAACCGCGAGGGCCTGGGCGTCGAGGGCGTCGTCGACGGCCACGGCGTCCAGGTCGGCCGTCCCGCGCTGCTCGCGCAGTGGAGCCTGGCGCTGCCGGCCGGGCTCGACGCCGCCCGCCGCGCGGCCGAGGCGGCGGGCCGGACCGCGGTCGCCGTCGCCTGGGACGGCGCGGTGCGCGCGGTGCTGGTCGTCGCCGACACGGTCAAGCCGACGTCGTCCGAGGCGGTCGCGTCGCTGCGGGCGCTCGGGCTGCGTCCGGTGCTGCTGACCGGCGACAACGAGGCGACCGCGCGGGCGGTGGCCGCCGAGGTCGGCATCGACGAGGTCATCGCCGAGGTGCTGCCCGCCGAGAAGGCCGCCGTCGTGCGGCGGCTGCAGGCCGGGGGCCGCGTGGTGGCGATGGTCGGCGACGGCGTCAACGACGCGCCGGCGCTCGCCCAGGCCGACCTCGGCCTGGCGATCGGCACCGGCACCGACGTGGCGATCGAGGCCTCGGACCTGACGCTGGTCAGCGGCGACCTGCGCGCCGCCGCCGACGCGATCCGGCTGTCGCGCGCGACGCTGCGCACGATCAAGCAGAACCTCGGCTGGGCCTTCGGCTACAACGTCGCGGCGCTTCCGCTGGCGGCCGCCGGGCTGCTCAACCCGCTGATCGCCGGGCTGGCGATGGCGTTCTCCAGCGTGTCGGTCGTGGCCAACGCGCTGCGGCTGCGCCGCTTCCGGCCCGGCCCGCGTTGATCAGTCCGCCGGCGGCGCGGCCGCCGACCAGGCCTGCTTGTTGACGCGCTTGGCCGCCTGGTAGGCGGCCAAGCGCCTCGGGCGAGTCGACGTCGCCGAGGGTGGGGTGCCACGGCACCAGCCCCTCGGCGACGGCGACGCCGAAGTGCTTGGCCAGCACCGCGCCGAGCGCCTTGACCTTCATCTCGCCGAAGCCCGGCAGCTCGGCGATCCGCGCCCGCAGGTCGTCGGCGTCGGCCGCCTCCGTCCAGATCCGCGCCGCGTCGCCGTCGTAGTCGTCGCGCACGCGCACGGCAAGCTCGTGCACGCGCTTGGCCATGCTGCCGGGGAAGCGGTGGATCGCGGGCTTGGCGCGGAAGACCGGCTCGAGGTCGGCCGCCGCCAGCGTGGCGGCGTCCAGCGAGCCGAGCCGCTCGCGCAGCGCCAGCGGCCCCGAGAACGCCTTCTGGACGGTCACCTGCTGGTCGAGCACGAACCCGATGAGCAGCGCCATCGGATCCGACGCGATCAACGCGTTCGCCTCGTCGGAGTCGGTGAAGTGCAGGCGGTCGGGCATGCGCCTGATCCTACGTCGAGCGCGATCCTGGGCGCCGCGCCCGGGGCGGCTGCGCACTCGCGCTCCGCGGCCGCGGCGCGCCGCTCGGCCGCTTCCCGCTTGAGGCGGCGCTGCTCGGCCTGGAACTCCTCGGCGCGCTCGGCCGGCGTGGTGCGCTTCGTCGACGCCAGCGGTCGGCTTCGGTGCGGGGGCATCGCATGCTCCTTGCTCCGCCTCTCGGACGTTACGATCGCCGCGGATTGGGAGAGACGGTCGAGGCAAGGCGCGGCGCTACACCACCACCGCCAGTGTAGGGTCGCGCCCGTCGGAACCTCAGCGATCGACCGGAGGACGCGTGCCGCCCGGAGAAGACCAGCCGGGCGCCACACCGCTCTCCGGGGCCCGCGCCGCGCTGCGCCGCTTCGGCGCGCGCCATCGGCGGGCGATCACGATCGGCGGCTCGCTGCTCGCCGCCGCCGTGCTCGCCTGGGTGCTCGCCGGACGGCGCGACGAGTTCGCCACCGCGCTGTCGACCGCGTCGCTGGGGGTGCTGCTCTTGGCCGCCCTCTTGCAGGTCGTCGCCCTGCTCGCGCGCAGCGAGGCCTGGCATGTGTCGATCAACGCCGCCGGCGGCACCGTGCCCCGCCGCGTGCTCTATCGGGCGTCGAGCATGGGCTACGTCGGCAGCCTGCTCAACGCCCATCTCGGCGTGGCCGCGCGCATCGCCGCGCTGCGACGCTCGTCGCCGGACCGCTGCCCCCGCGTGTCGACGCTCGTGACCGCCGAGCTGCCGATCATGGCCGTCGAGGCGATGCTGGCCGCGATCGCCTCGTTCACGCTCATCGGGCCGCTGGGCCTGCCGTGGTGGCTGCCGATCGTCTTCCTGGCGGTGTTCGCCACGCTGAGCACGGGCCTGCGACGGCTCGCGCTGCGCACGACGCGCGAGCTCTTCCACGGGCTGGCGGTCCTGCGCGGGCGACGGGACGGCATCGCGCTCGTGGCGTTCGTGCTCGTCGCGGTGTTCGCGCAGATCGCGCGCAACTGGCTGCTGCTCGACGCCGTCGGCGTGGACGCGTCGCTGCTCGACGCCACCGCCGTGCTCATCGCGATGAGCGCCCTCAGCCAGCTGCCGCTCGGCCCGAGCTCGGGCGCGGCCGCCGCGCTGCTGATCCTCGGCACCCAGGGGGTCGGCGCGGTCGCGGCTGCCGGCGTGCTGAGCACCGCGACCGGCACGGCCGGTGGGCTCTCCTTCGCCGCCTGGGCCGGCGCCGACCGCCTCTGGGTCCGCCGGCGCGACCGCCGCCGCGAGCGCCGCCGGGCACCCCGCCGCGCCGACGCCCGCGCGTGAGCTCAGGCGCCGCTCGGCTCGCTCCCCAGCTCGGCCTCCGGGAACGTGGTGCAGTCGCGCGCGAGCCGGGCCGCGAGGGCGGCGAGGCGGCAGCGCACGGGTTGCTCCTATGTCAAGGCGCCCGGGGTGGCGGGCGTCTTGCTGGTCGTGTTGTTCATGGTGGTGGGTGTGGTCGTTGCCGGTTGGGTGGGGGTGCAGAGGACGTGCCAGATGCGGCGGGCGAGGTGGCGTTTGAGGCTGCGGTAGGCCTCGGTCTTGGTCTTGCCTTCGGCTTGTTTGCGGGCGAGGTAGGCCTTGGTTTGTGGGCAGGTTCGGGCGCGGGTGACGGCGATCCGGTGCAGCGCGCAGTTGAGTTGACGGTCGCCGCCGCGGTTGAGCCGGACGCGGTCGCGTCGGCCGGAGCTGACGGGGATCGGGGCGACGCCGGCCTGGCGGGCGAAGTGCCCGTCGCTGCGAAACCGGCGCGCGCCGGCGGTGCGGCCGATGAGCGTGGCGGCGGTGATCGTGCCGCAGCCCTGTTGGGCAAGCAGCGCGGGGGCGTGCTCGGCGAGCAGGTCGCGCAGGTCGCGCTCCAGGGCGCGCTCGGCGTTGGTGAGCTCGCGGATGCGAGCGAGTTCGTCGCGGGCGACGCGGACCCGAGCGGTCGGCTCAAGGACCGCGAGGCGGTCGGCGAGGCGAGGGTCTGTCCGATCTTCTGTGTGTGGTCCGGGGTGACCGATCGGCCCGTGGGGGCCGGGAAGGACATCCATGACCGACATCGTTGGAGGCGCACCGTTTAGGGACCAGTGCGTCAAGCAGAAGGGCC